>OLPD01000196.1_pt1 | contig 54792 bp, 47 predicted proteins | sample 1672111 | NCBI WGS metagenome assembly OLPD01 (sample SAMEA3136646, study PRJEB25190) | human gut metagenome
GCGCAGACCTTTCGCGCATAGCGGGTAAGTATATCGACCAGTACTATACCCGCTTGGGGATCAGCAAAGATGCCCCGGAACCCATTGACCCTGAACGGCTTGCAAGCGCTGTTCTTGGGCTGAATGTGAAAATGCTGCCGTTATGCAGCGATGGCAGTGTCCTAGGACTGACTGTTTTCCAGAAATGCGGTTTTACCGTAACCTTGGGGGACGGAACAAAGCTTGTAGAGGTGTTCATGCCGAAGGACGTCGTAATCGATTCCGCCCTTGCGGCAGACAGCTGCACCGGATGCCGGAATTTCACGATAGCGCATGAAGCGGCACACCATATTCTGGCTGACCAGTTTCCGAACGACTACGGAAAAGCAGTCAAGTGCCGTGGGCACATTGCCTATCGGGAACGAAACGGACAGCCCTCATGGGAAGAATGGCAGGCGAACACCCTTGCAGCGGAGCTGCTGATGCCAACATTTCTGGTCAACGCCGAAATAAAACGTGCAGCGCTGTGCCTGCCAAATGGAATCCTGTACAAATCCGCATCGGACCCGAACTATGAAAGAATTCTGGAGATGGCTGCACGGATCGGGGTATCGTGGTCTGCGATCAGGATCAGATTACAGCAGATGCAGGTCATCAACGGAAAACCCATCCACTGCCATCCATTGGACGTCATTCGATTTGGAGAATAATATGACTTGGTCAAATAATCGCTCTTTTAAGAGTAAACCGCTGAACAATATACAGCAGGCACAATTCAGCATTGGCTGGAGGTTTTGTCCGGTTTGCGGACACAAGCTCTACCAAAAAAAACGAGAGCTGTTCAGGCTCTATCAGCATAAAGTGCCTCAAGTGCGGTAACATAGCAACAGTTGACTTAGCCTACCGCAGACGCTGACTTTTTTAGACAAACCACAATTTCAAAAATCGGGTGCATTGCACCATGAATATGGACTGTTCGTCACCGAGCAACGGGCCATTGCCGCAAGGCAATGTATGAAACGCGCACCAAATAGCCGGGCAACAGCTGATAGAGTGATTCTGCTTTAGAACCGCTCTGTTAGTTGGTTGTCCGGCTATTTTTTTAGCCTTCAGGTAGCCTGCTCCCGTAAAAAGGAGCAGGCTTTATGTTTGTCCGTTTTTCATGGATGCCCCAAGCGGCGAAATATCCGTAGCCTTCCAAATTTTCGACTTTTTACGACTTATCGAAAATTTGGAGGTTTACGATGTCTTTTAATAAAGGCTATGAGTTGAAGAAGTTTGAAGCACACTGGGAAAAGTTGCGCATCGAGTACGCAGCTGCGGGAATGACGAAAGAGGCCATCCAGAAGATGTACGATTATGACCGTCAGCAATTCAATTCGGAGCGTACCTTTATCGAGCGGACGCAGGAATTCACCGCTCCTGCGTATGAAAGCTCTGAGGAAGAAGCGTCGCCTTTGATGCTACGCTATCAGGATGCGATTACCGTGACAGATACTTACCACGAAACTAAAAGCCGTTTTGCATGGATTGGTGAGATTGAGAACGAGCAGTTGCTTACTGCACTCGAAACTTTGAAAACCGAAGATTTGGAAATCATCACCATGTACGCTTACGAGGGATACGACATCACTGAAATTTCTAAAGTCTACGGCGTATCTCGGCCCACTATTAGTATCAAAATCAAGAGAATTACTAAATTTTTGAAAAACTTCAATTTCAATGCTACGAATTGACCTTTCTCGTCGGCTACCAAGTGAGAGGACGATTTCCCAAGCGGCACCTGCCGCAGGGCGAAACGTCCGACCTCAGGGACCTTGAAAACTGAATAGTTCCGTCATCTGGTACTCCGATAATGATACTTCCGTAATTCGCGGCCCGGTCACAAAGCAGACGGGGTGGCTGAAATGCCAATGAAGCGGTACAAGTCCGCTGCCAGATGTTCATGCCCCACTCGCAGGGAGCCGAGGGCGAATATGCGAGACCTTTAATCATATTGATCCGGGAACTGTCGGGTACGTTCCACGCATCCGGCAGTTCCCGTTTTTTTACGTACTCTTATTTATTCTTTATCCGAATATTCACTTTTGATACATAGGAGGACACTTTTATGGACGAGTTGAACCCCACGGTGCGCGAGCAGGAGATCTACGAGGAGATGGAGCTGACCCCTGAGATGGTCAAGTCCATCCGAACTCTCTGCGGTACCTGTCTGCGGCACTTTGTGGATGCAAAGGCTTTCAAAATCGCGCTTGTACCCAGCCCAGACCGGAGCATGGACACATGCACCGTCTGCCAGATGCGGCGCGGCTATGATTATGTGGTCATGCACCGCTGACCCAACCATACCACCATACCTTGAACGAAGCTCGTTGCGGAACATCCGGCAGCGGGCTTTGCACATAACAACATGGAGGTACAATTTTGCAGCAAAACTGGAAATTCCAACGCGGAGACATCTTCTTCACCCATTTCGGGGCGAGCACCGGCTCGGAACAGCACGGTGACCGCCCGGCGGTCATTCTTCAGAATGACGTGGGCAATTATCACTCTCCGACCCTGATCGTTGCGACCATGACAAGCAAGGCGGAAAAGAAAGTAAACCAGCCGACCCACTGCCTGTTGGAAAACGCAGGGTTGAATATGCCGTCCGTTGTGCAGGCAGAGCAGATCTTCACCATCGACAAAAGCCGGGCACTGAAGTATCTGGGGCATCTGACCCCAGAGGAGATGCGCCGGGTGGATGATGCGGTTCGCATCAGCCTTGCGCTGAACCCTATGGGCAGCATCCAGCAGATAGAGCCTATCCGGCGCTCTACGGCGGTTTATGCGCCGCCTGAGGTGGTGGATGGCAAACCGCCTGTCTACCCCTATACGCCCATCCGGTCGTCCTTTGAGAACGCCGGAAGCATCGAGGAAATGATGCTGTACACCGAACTGCAATCCGCGGTTCATGCCATGATCCAGCGGCTCGAATATAGCTTCACCTTCAATCCCAGCCTGCTCACCAGCCCGAAGCGGAAGCAGCAGGTGACTGAGATCTTAGAGGAAGCCGAGAAGTACATTTGGAGAATCAAGGAGGAAATGCGATGCGCCTGAACGACAACAATACTTTCATTGGTATCAACCCGCCGTACCAGCTTTCGGTCATCCACAGCAGCAAGCTGATCTATCCCCGCGAGATCTACCAGCGGGGCGTAGAGCGCAAGAGGGTGGAGCTGATTGCAAGGGACTTCAACGAGTACATCGTTAACGAGCCGAAGGTCAGCTTCCGCAACGGCAGGTACTATGTAATGGATGGGCAGCACACCATCGAGGGCTGCATCCTCCTCAACGGCGGCGAGGACCGCCCGATCCTCTGCAAGGTCTACACCGGTCTGACGATGGAGCAGGAAGCCCTGCTCTTTGCCGAGCAGAACGGTCACGCCGCACCCCTGTCGGCGGGCATCAAGCTGCGCGCCAAGGTGGTGGGCGGCGATGCGCCTTCCAAGGCGTTTGTCGCAGCCACTAACCGGGCGGGGCTTTCCCTCAACTACGACAGTATGCAGCTGAGCGACTACCGCATCGGCTGCGTGGGCACGGCGCTGAAGCTGTACGACCAGCTGGGCGAAGAGATCTACTGCGAAGCTCTGCGGCACATCGTGGAAGCGTGGGAGGGCAAACCGGATTCCTTCCGGGCGGCTGTCCTGCGGGGCGTGATGTACTTTGTGCAGCTGTATCATGGGCAGTACAGCGAGGAGCGGCTTGTCCGTGCGCTGAGCGGCGTCCATCCCATGGAGCTCTACCGTGTCAGCCGGGATAACCCCGCCAAGCTTCCGGGCTGGCGGCGGTACGTTTACCCCATCTACACCACCTACAACGGCAAGTGCAGGAAAGACGCACTGCCGATGAAGTTCTAAGCTCAAATATCTCCTTTGGCAAGTGAGATGGTCCCCGAAAAAGACCATCACACTTTACATATAGTATTTTTTGCTGAATAATCGACATATTGAACTAGAAAGAGAGGACAGGAATGAGCGAGATCGCAGCCTGCACTTTGATTCAGGAAGAGCCTGACCGAAAGACGGAGAGGTATCTGACGATGTTCAAGGACTACCCGGATGTGGTGACGGTGGAGCATCTTCAGGAAATGCTTGGCATCTGCCGGAAGAATGCGTATCTGTTGGTCAAGCAGAATAAGATCCACTCGGCGCGTGTAGGACGCAGCTATAAGATACCAAAACTCTGCGTGGTAGAGTACCTGCTCGATCAGGATCGGCAACTTGGAGGGATGCACCTTTCAAACTCCCTTGTGCCATCCTTGCAAAACACTCCAGAATCTTCTAAACTTATGATGCCTAAGCAAAGGACGTTTGGCTGCGAACAGAAAGGAGCATAACTATGACAAATGTGGCCGGACATTTAAGAGAACAAAACGGTATGTATCAGATGATTCTGAGCTGGAAAGACACAGATGGAAAGCGCAGAACCAAATCCATCAGCACAGGACTTCCTGTTAAAGGAAACAAAAAAAGAGCTGAATCTCTGTTGCGTAAAACACAAAAAGAGTTTAACCCTGAAACGATGCAGCAGGTTTCCGACCTGCCGGTATCGGAATATCTGAACCGCTGGCTTCGGGAAAGCGTGATGAACCTTCCGCCCGAAACCTATGGCAGATATGCTTATGATCTGGGAAGAGTAGTTGTCCCATACTTTGAAAAGAAGCGGCTGTCTTTGAAAGCACTCTCTCCGCGCGATCTGGAAACGTTCTTCCGCTATGAGCGTCAGCAGGAGGAGGCCAGTGTACAGCAGCTTCTGGATTGGCACAAGGAGTTGACCGATGCCCTACAATATGCCGTTGACAATAATTGGCTGAAGGTCAGCCCCATCAAAGAAGTTGACCCCTGCCTTGATAACTCCCCGGTACTTTTCACCGACTTCATCACGGACTGGTTGAAAATGATGAAGTCACGAGTGGAAATCACAACCTATACCAGCTATGAAAGAGCAATCGTTCACAAGATCGTCCCATATTTTGAACCGCTCCACTATACATTGCAGGATATGGAACAGCATCCCAAATACATCCAAGACTTCTACCAGCATGAGTTGGATCGTGGCCTTACGGCAAACACCGTCATTCACTATCACGCCAACATCCGCAAATGCTTGCAGTACGCTTTTCAAATCGGCATGATCCGTTCCAACCCGGCAGATCGCGTTGAACGTCCTCGTAAGGAAAAGTTCAAGTCGGAGATTTACAGCGGTGAAGAACTGGAGCAGCTTTTCAAAGCGATTCAAGGTGACCCTTCGGAGTTTGGCGTTATCATGGCTGCATTCTACGGCCTGCGGCGCAGTGAAGTTGTTGGCTTGAAATGGGATGCCATTGACTTTGAAAACAAGAAAATCAGCATTCAGCATACGGTTGTGACCGCAAAGGTCAACGGAACGCTAACAGAAATCGCACGAGATAAGACAAAAACAAAGTCGAGCTGCCGGACACTTCCCCTAATCCCTGCCTGTGAGCAGATGCTCAATAAAATGAAAAAGGAGCAGGAGCAGAATCGGAAGGTCTGCGGCAAAAGCTATTGCACCGATTATCTTGACTATATCTATGTAGACCCGATGGGAAAACGGATTCGGCCCGATTTCCTGAGCCAACATTTCCCGGATTTTCTGGTCGCACACCAGATGAAGCGTATCCGCTTTCACGATCTGCGCCATAGCTGCGCCAGTCTGCTCTATGCCAATGGCGTGAGCCTGAAGGAGATTCAGGAGTGGCTGGGGCACAGCGACATCAGCACGACAAGCAACATTTATACACATCTGGATTTCTCCAGTAAGGTATCTTCGGCGAATGCAATCGTCAATATCTTCCCAGAAAACGCCAAAGTATAAAAAATGGGCAAAAAAGAAAAACAGCCTAAAATCTTTCGATCCTAAGCTGTTTTATGATGAAGTGCCGATGGTGGGACTCGAACCCACATGGTTTCCCGAACGATTTTGAGTCGTTTGCGTCTGCCATTCCGCCACATCGGCTGATATTCAATTTTGAGACATTCGTACCGGTTTCTGAAGATTGGAGGGATGTTCAGGAGGGATGTAAGAAATCCTGCTTCGACAAACCTTCAAAATTCAACGCACACTCGTGAATTTCTCGTACAGACAAGAAAAATCACGAAGCGGATTTTGAGTCCCCCTCGTCTGCCATTCCGACACACCGGCGTATTCTATTTTACAGATAACATAGTTATTATAGCGGATTTTTCTCTCAAAATCAAGATGCAGCTCACAACTCATCAAATTTCTGCAAATTTCCTCTCCCCTTTTGGGCCGCGGGCGTGTATACTGAGAGAGACAATATTGTACCCAAAGGAGTATTCTCTATGAATCAGTTTCTTTCTGCCCCCGTTACCGACGCCCAGCGCCAGCGCGACGCACTGTTAGGGGCGCTGGTGGGGCTGGCCCGCTCCACCGTCAACGAGCCGAAGACCGAGGACACCGACCGTGTGCTGACCTCCGGTCTCCGGCTGGCTGCCGACCCGGACGCTGCCGAAGACGCGCTGCGCCGGATGTACCACATCGTCGAGACGGAAAAGCACCGCGTCGCCCCCAACTGCGCCATCTGCACCATGCGCTGCGGCAACACCGACAACTACGACCTCGCCCGGCTCTGGGCCGCGCCGGAGAACATCCGCACCCTCAAACTGCGGCTGCTGGCAGCAGTATTCCGGCTGGCACAGGGCCGCCCGGACGCCCGCGCACAGGAGGTCATTGATCAGGCCCTTTTTGTCCTCGCCGAAGACTGGGACGAGGAACTTCTCGCCCCCGTCGTGAAGCGGGCCGAGGATCGCTGTGCCGGGTAAATTCCCCGGAAATTTCTGCTTTTCCCCGCGCACTGCATTTCTTTTCTCTCCGCTGCGCCGCACACAAATCCGGACAGTTTCTTTTTTATCGGGCATTCTTTCCCCTTTTTGTCAGAATTGAGTGCTCCGGGCGCAGAAATATGGGGATGCTTTTTCCAAAAAACACTTTACAAACGTCAAAGAAATAACTATTATATAAGTATAGTGCTTCCAATCGTTGGCACGAACAGAAAGCGGTCGGACTGACCGGTAATACAGCTTCCGGCCCGGAAATCATCCACGTTTCCAATTTGCAGTGGAATACAGGAAAGAAGGTATAAGCTATGTCTGAGAAAAAGTCTGCTGTCCCCGCAGCGGCCGCTGCTCCTGAGACTCCTGCGGCAGAGCCGAAGAAGCGCAAATCTTCTGGTGCTGCACAGCGGCGCGGCCGTCCCCCGCTCTCCCCGGAGGTTTATGTCGAGTTCGGCACCAACCAGTACAACATCACCGATGTCATCGAGCGCGCAAAGGCCGACTACCGCGCCACCCATAAAGTGGGCGTCCAGTCCTGCAAGGTCTACGTCAAGCCTGAAGAGGGTATGGCCTACTATGTCATCAACAAAGTCTCCGGCAAGCTGGAGCTGTGATGTTCCTCAACACGAACAAAGGCGTCTGCACAGTCATTTGTGCAGACGCCTTTGCTTTTTTATAAGCCGTACAGTTCGGTGTACTTTCGGGTAAGGTACTGGATATAATCCTCAGCACTGAAATCGCCGCAGGCGTTCTTCACCACGTCGGCAGGCTCCATCAGCCCGCCGTACTGGTGGACCTTCTCCCGCAGCCACGCCGTGATGGGTGTGAGGTCGCCCCGGGCCGCTGCGCCCCAGACATCCACGTCCTGCTCCATCCGGCGGAGCATCTGAGCGCCGTAGGCACTGCCCAGCGCGTAAGACGGGAAGTAGCCGAACGCGCCGCCCGACCAGTGGCTGTCCTGTAAACAGCCATCCCGGTCATTCGGCACCTCGATGCCCAGATATTCCTTATAAAGCTTCGCCCAGACAGCCGGCACATCTTTTGCTTCCAGCGTGCCGCCGATGAGCTGCTTTTCGATCTCATACCGTACCATGACGTGGAGGCAGTAGGTCAGCTCGTCGGCCTCGGTGCGGATGAGGCTGGGCTGAGCCTTATTGACCGCGCGGTAGAACTGCTCTGCGCTCACGCCGCCCAGCTGCCGGGGAAAGAACTCCTGCACCTTGGGATAGATCGCTTCCACGAAGGGCCGCGACCGGCCAATAAGGTTCTCATAGAAACGGGACTGGCTCTCGTGGACGCCCATCGAGACGCCGCCCGCAAGACAGGTGTACTGCAGGTCATCCCGGATGCCCAGTTCATACAGAGCATGGCCGCCCTCGTGGAGGACAGAGTACATCGAGGATGCCACATTGTGCTCGTCGTAGTTGGTGGTGATGCGGACATCCTTATTGTTGAATTCCAGCGTGAAGGGGTGCTCCGTCTCGCCCAGACCACAATGGCTGCGGTCGAGGCCCATCACCTCCATCAGATAGTCGGCGAAGGCCTTCTGCTGTGCTGCCGGGTACTCCTGATGCAGGAAGCTGTCGTCGATCTGCGGCTTCTCGCCGATTTTGTGGATGAGCGGCACCAGCCCCTCCCGCAGCGTCGCAAAGAAGCTGTCCAGCATCTTCCTATCCACGCCGCGCTCATACTCGTTCAGCAGAGCGTCATAGGGCGCTTTCGAGGCGTCATAATAACCGGCGAAGCGGCGGTTGTAGTCTACAAGCTCCTGCAAGACGGGGCAGAACAGGGCGAAATCGTCCTGTGCCTTGGCCTTGTGCCAGACGTCGTCCGCCCGGTTGCACAGCTCTTTGTAGGCCATATATTCGTCCGCCGGGATGCGGGTCAGCTGCTCACAGCTGCGGCGCAGCTCCTCCACTTCGCGGCGATGGATGAGGTCCAGCTCCCCGGCCCGGGCGCTCAGCTCATCCAGCAGCGCTTTCGTCTCGGGGCAGGTCATCAGTTTCTGGCTCTCTCCCGCCAGAATGCTCATGGCCACGCCCCTGCCCTCGGAGGTATCGCTGGGCGCGGTGGTCACGGCGTCCAGATAAAGGGAGCTGTCCGCACAGTGGTAGGCGTACAGCTTCTTTTGCAGCAATTCCAGCTGCTGCAAGGCGCGTTCTATCTCCATTGTCTTTCTCCTTTTTCTTTGATTTTTATCCCCAACCGAACAGCTTCCGCTTCGGCACCTGAACGGGGTCGGGTATCTCAAACTCGTACCGCTCGGTGGCGTTGATGACCGTCGTGCTGCCCCGGGTGCAGACACGGGGCAGGTTTGCCCCATAATTCAGGTGCATATGCCCGTGGATGAACCACTTAGGCTGATACAGGTCCATCAGATCGTTGAACACCTGAAACCCCTTGTGGGCCTTGTCGGTGCCGTCGTTGAGGCCGGATGCCGGGGCATGGGTCAGCAGGATGTCGATGCCGCCCGCCCGCCGGGCCGCGAGCCAGAGCTTCCGGACGCGCCGCCGCATTTCAGCCTCGGTGTACTGGAAGGTGTCATCCCTGTTGTACCGATTGCACCCGCCCAGACCCATGATGCGCAGACCCTTCCAGACATAGACCGCATCGTCCACGCAGATGCAGCCACCCGGCTCCGATTCCTTGTAACTGCCGTCGTGGTTGCCGTGGACGTACAGGATGGGGGCGGTGGTGAAGTTTGTGAGGTATTCGAGATATTTTTTCGGCAGATCACCGCAGGAGAGGATAAGGTCGATGCCTTCCAGCCGCTTGCGGACACTCTCGTCCCAGAGCAGTTTAGACGGCACATCCGAGATCGCAAGTATTTTCACGATGTTTTTGCTCCATTCTTTTCTGTCCTTAGGGCTTTGCCTGTTACTGCGGCGTTCCCTTTACGATGTCCAGACCATTGACATTCAAAAGGCTGCGGGTCTTGGCGTCCAGTTCGTCGTAGCTGGGCAGTTCGCCCTCTACGCACTCTTCCAGCCAGTCCATCTCCATCAGTTCCTTGGGCGTATAGATGCCGGAAGCCGCATGGTGAAGGGCATGGCCCTGACTGTAGCTCTCAGTCGGGAAAACATGTATCTCCCCATCGCAGAGCTGGCGCTCTGCCATCTTGAGCAGCTGCATGGTGCCGTCGTTCAGCTTGGTGGGGTATTCCACCCGCTCGGCACCGCTCTTGAGTCCCCACCAGTAGTTGATCGCCCTGCCGCCGGGGGCGCTGTCCCATGTCCCGGCGAACACAGAGCGGACGATCTCGGTGAAGAACACGTCCCACCGCCACTCCGGCAGGCCCAGCGGCTGCAGAACGCCGTCGGGCAGACGGCGGCAGAGGCCGTAATCGCGGTAGGTTCCTTCCGGCTCCCGGAAGTCCTGACTGTAGAAGACTTCGATGTCTTTCCTGTCCGAGAAATCCTGCGGGTGTGCCGCATCGCACAGGCAGGCCCAGCGCAGCACCACCCGGCTGTCGGGCCGGACGGCACGCACGCCCTGGGCAAAGGCATTGATTGCCGCAGGCACACCATACACCGGGTTTGCAGCCACATAGCCCACCTTGTCACTGTGGGAGACGATGCCTGCCAGCATTCCCAGCAGATAGGTCACCTCATAGGTGCGGGGGTAGTAGGTGCGCACCAGCGGATGGGGCGCACTGAGGGAACAGTTCAAAAAGCGGGTCTTGGGGTGCTGGGCCGCGACCTTCAGGCAGGCGGTGTGCATCCGGGCGCTGGTGGTGAAGACGATGTCCGCGTGGTCGTGGGCCACCTCTTCCAGCACCTGCTCTGCGTCCACCTCGGGGTTGATATTCTCCCGGCAGCTGACATAGAGCTTATCCGGGAAAGCTTTCACCAGCGCGGCGCGGCCCTTGTCCTGTCCGCGCACCCATGCGCTGGTCTGGGCGTTGTGCTCGTGGAGGAACACCACCCGCAGCTCGCTGGGACGGGAGCTGAAAATATTCAGCTTGCTCAGCAGCGGTTCAGAACTGCGCTTCGGCTCCAGCAGCAGTTCCACAGCGTGGGGCTCTGCCAGAATTTTCACCTCGTCCCAGAGGCGGGCCAGATTCTCCCGCACCTTGGTCGGGGTGGACTCGCAGGCATCGGCATAACGGTACACCGACAGGTACACCAAAAGTGCGTCGCCCGGCGTCAGGCCCAGTGAGCCGCCGCCCAGCGCATAGAACTGCTGGCTGAACATGGTATAGAGGGACGAGAAATTCAGCCGGTCGTCCTCCGTCCACGCCTCGCCCGTGGCCTTGCAGGCCAGCGCCTGCAGCTTTGCATAGCCCCCCAGCCGGGAGAAGCTGACGTAGTTGATGCGGGAAAACTTGTAAAAATCAAGGAACTCGTAATAGAGCTTATTCTCCAGCGTGTCGTTCTTTGCCGGGATGAGCCGGGTGACGGTGCCGGGAATTTTCACGGCCTCATAGTATTTGAGGACGGAGACACGCTTGTTGCCCTCCTGCACATAGAATTTGTTCAGGTATTCGAAGGCAATAATAGGGGTGTGGATCCCCTCTTCCAGATGGGCGTCACAGAGGTTCGACCACTTGACTGCAAACTCGGTGTCGTCGTCCAGAAGAGGCATGAAATTGGAGGCAAAGGCGGTGTGGCGTCCGGCGGTCTTGGTACCCACGATGCTCTCGGCCGGGATGTCCACCAGACCCAGAGGCTCCTGCGCCACGATGTCCACATCGGTGAGGATGTCGTCCAGCACCGCGAGATAGGGCGACTGCCCCCGGGCCACATTGGCCCGGTAGGCGCGCTGGCCCGCACGCTGGGCGCTGCGGTAATCTTCTATCATAAACAAAACTCCTTCTGCTTTTTCAGCAAGCGAAGAGGGATACTTTCCTCTAAGGGATAGTATAGCATGAAAATCGAAATTATGGGAGACTTTCTCGCCGCAAGGTGTTGCTTTCGCACAATTTTTAAGGTACGATAAAAGAAACACACGTTTCTTGTGAGGTAAGCTATGCTTTGTGAAACTCTTCCCCGGCTGGAAGCCGACGAATATCCCGGCGGTCTGTGGTACTACGAGCCCCACACCTACCAGCCCTACCGCTATGTGCTGGGGCGGGTGGGCCGCCGCCCGCTGGTGTGCATCGGCATCAATCCCAGCACCGCCCAGCCCGGCGCGCTGGACCCCACTCTGAAGAGCGTCGAGCGTCTGGCCAACGCCAACGGCTTCGACAGCTGGATCATGTTCAACGTCTACCCCCAGCGGGCCACCAACCCCAACGACATGGACAAAACGCCCGACCGCACCCTCTGCGACGAAAATCTCCGCTGGCTGCAGGCCGTGCTGGCCCAGACCGAGCCCACCATGTGGGCCGCATGGGGTACTCTGATTGAAAAGCGGGACTATCTGCCCGGCCTGATGCGGGAGATGGTTGCCCTGACGCGGGAAAAGAACATCCCCTGGGTGACCTTCGGCCCCCGCAGCAAAAAGGGCCACCCCCACCATCCCCTCTACCTGCGCAAGGACTCCACGCCGGAGCCTTTCGATGTAGAAAACTATCTCAACACCTGTTTTGAATGAATCTCTCAGGGAGGGAACAGCATGACACCGGAACGATATAAAAGACTGACAGACTGGCTCGAGGGACATCCCGCCCTGCGGGAGGGCATCATCCTGCTCAACCGCTGGCTCCCCCTCGTGCCTTTCGTCTGCTATCCGGTGCTTCTGGTGCTGCTCAACCTCCGGTGGTTCACGATGCTCACCATCGGACGGGGCGGCGGCGCTCTTGATTTTATGCAGGTCATTGCCCGGGCCATTCTCGTTCCGGGTCTGGCGTTCGGGCTGGGAACCATCCTGCGGGCGAGGCTCAACTTTCCCCGCCCTTATGAGCAGCCGGGCTTCGTGCCGCTGGTATCTAAGGAGACCCACGGCAATTCCTGCCCTTCCCGCCACGCACTCAGTGCCGCCGTCCTCGGGATGGTGTGGCTCTACTTCTACCCTGCCGTCGGCGTCGTGATGCTGGCCATCGCCGCCCTCATCTGTCTGCTGCGGGTTCTTTCTGGGGCGCACTTCGTCCGGGATGTGCTGGCAGGCGCAGCCTTCGGGCTTACGTTCGGCTTTGTGGGGATGTGGCTGCTTTGAGAAGCCTTTTGCAAAAAGCGCAAAAAAGTTTCAGATTTCTCTTGACAGAACCCCGGAGCTATGGTATTATACTTCTCGCAGCGTGCTTCGACTCACAGCTGCAAACCATATCAGAACCCAATGGGATAACAACGTGCGCCCGTAGCTCAGGTGGATAGAGCAACTGCCTTCTAAGCAGTGGGCCGGGGGTTCGAGTCCCTTCGGGCGCATTGATGTGGTGCCCATAGCGTAGTCGGTTAACGCGCCAGATTGTGGATCTGGAGACCGTGGGTTCGAATCCCACTGGGCACCCCACTAAAAAGACCCGCGAGCATATGCTTGCGGGTCTTTTTCTATTGTGGGGATGCCCAGTGCAGCCGAACCGACCGCCGCCTGCGGCGGAAACAGGGAAGTGAGGCTGGGGCCGCGCTCTGATTTTTCAAGGCCCCGCCAAGGGGCTGCGGAAAAATCAGCAAGCGCAACTCGTGAGCTACTCTCCCTCCTCTTCTACTTTATAAACAAACCAAGGCCGCAGCCCAGAACACCTTTCCGTGTTCCACGCTGCGGCCTTTTCTTATTTCTCAGCTTCCCAGCTGCTTCAGGATATTGGCGACCTCATCGTTGGAGTAGCCCTCCTTCAGCAGTTCGCTGCGGATGGCCGTGTCGCTCCTGCCCTGCCGGTAGAGGCGGGCTGCGCTGTAAGGTACGATGGTGCTGCCTCCGGACGACAGCACCGCCCCGCTGCCCGAGCCTCCCGAACTTCCCGCACTCTTTGCCCCGACGTTTGCCGCAGCCTGCTGGGCGCTCTGGGCTGCCTTGGACTGCTTGAGCGCCCATTCGCCCTTGGCGATATTCAGCTTTTCGCTGGTCGCATTGTTGTTGAACTCCTGCTGGCGCAGGGTGTCCTGATACTGCCGCTCCGCCTGCTCGTTCTTGTACTTCTGCTGGGCAAGGCTGTCCTGCCGCTGGGTCTCCTGCATCTGCTGGTCCCACGCAGCGTCGGCACGCTCGGCCGCGTAGGCGCGGTCTTTCGCGTACATATTGTATCCGGTGTTGGCCAGCGCACCCACCAGCGAGCCGATGCCGGTGGTCCCGGTGATGGCCAGCTGCACCGCGTCGCCGATAACGCCCAGAATGCTCAGCACACCATTGAACGCCTGCTTGCGCTTGGCGATGGCCTGCTGCTCCTGGTTGGAATAGTAGCCGTACAGGGTGTCCAGCCGGCCCAGATAGTCCTGATAGCGGCCATAGTCCTGCTCGTAGGCAGCATTGTAGGCGCTGCCCTTCCGGTCGAGCTGACTGTAATAGTCCGACAGCTCCGCATTATACTGCGCCTGTGCGTTCTGCTCCTGCGTGTTGAGCTGGTCGATCCGGGTCACGACATCGTCGCCCTCACTGTTGTAGGTGTCCAGCGCCAGCCGGTAGAGGGACGGCAGGGCGTCGTTCAGCGCGCCCATCTGCTGCTGGTACGCCTGCTGAGCCACACTGGCCGCATAGCTGGAGCCGTAGCCGCCGGTGAGGGCTGCAGCCTGTGCGGCGGCGTCCGCGCTGGCGTTGCGGGCGTTCTGGGTGTACTGCTGGGCATACTGGCGGTAGAGCGGGTCCTGTGCATAGCTGTACTGGAAGCTGTTCCGCTCCAGCAGCTGACCGATGAGGTCTTCGATGCGGCCCTGATAGGCGCTCTCATACTTGCCCGGCCGGTTCTGCTGCCAGTTTCTCAGGTCCGCTGCTGCGTCGGTGACGCTCTGGCCGGGGGTGTACACCGCATTTGTCAGTGCATTCTCCACCTCTTTGCGGCTGTTCAGTCCCGCCGTTCTGTAGGAGGACTGGACTGCAGGCTGGGCAGTCACATCTTCCAGCAGCTGCTGTTCTTTCTTTTTCTCGGTGCTCATAAATTCTCCTTTCTCACTGGATGCTGTTCAGCCGGGCGCGCAGCGGCTCCGACATATTTTCCACGTCCAGATTGCAGAGCACATATTGTAATTGCTCCTGCATCTGGTATAAGTAGTTGCGGATGGCGCGGGCATCCTCCGCGTCCATGTTCTCGCTCAGATGGGGCAGTCCGATCTTCGAAAGTCCCGTGACACTTGCCATATTCAGTTCACCTCCTGTGCCAGAATGCCGCCCTTCGCGGCGGCGCTCGTCCGGGTCAGGCTGCGCAGGGTGAGCTGTCCTCTTCCCTTCAGCCGGAGCCGCAGGCTCCCGCACCGCCTCGGCACAAACGGAACATCGAAGCAGCGCCGCCCGTCGGCGGTCAGCTGGGCCAGTGTCTCCCACGCCCCGCTGTCGTAACTCACAGCCACCTCGATGCGGCTCTTCACCCCGGCCTCGAGCCGGAGCGTCAGCCGGGAGAGATACAGCTCTTCCGGGCTGTCCAGCCCGATGTTCCCGCTGACGAGCTCGAAGCTCACGCCGTCCTCGATGCCGCCCGCCTGCTGCCAGTTCTCCTCCCGGTCTGCATCTGCGGCCCAGATGGCCTTTCCGTCCCAGAGATAGAGCTGCCCGCCGCTTCCGGCCATCTCGTAGGAGCAGACATCTTCCTCCTGCCAGAGCCCCCGTTCGGTGTCGTAGACCAGCAGCCGCACGGCCTGGGCTTCGCCGCTGCCCCGCACGAGGTGCAGATAATACCGCCCGTCCAGCGCACCGCCCAGCGCCGACTTCACGTTCCGCAGCCGGGCCGGGTCGAGGGCCGTCGAGACTTTGGTGGGGATGCTGCCGTCCCAGGCCATCACGCCGTCGGGCGAGAGATAATAAAGCGTCTCGTTGATGACGCAGAGGCTCCGGGCAGCGCCCTTTGCCACGCCCCGGCAGCGCAGGCTGCTGAGCTGGAAATCCGAGGGCTTGGAGCCGTAAAGCTTGTGAAGGGTGTTTTCCTTAAAGAAAAGCGCGTATCCCATACAGGTAGCCGCGCCGGTAAACGCCCCGTCGCTGCCCACGGTCACGGCATAGCTGTCGGCGGCAATGCCCCGGTAGGAGAACCAGTTGGTGGGGTCGCCCAGCTTGCAGGCGTAGATGACGTTCTCCTTGTTGGAGCATCCCCACACCCGGTTGTCGCACTCGGTCAGGTAGTCCATGTCCGGCACCCGGCGTTCCAGCTCCACCACCTCTGCCGAGACGAACTCCCGGCTGACGCTGCCGTCCAGACTCACCCATCTTACCGCTGCGCCGGTGCGGGTCAGACGGCCATAGAACCACTCGCCGCCCGGGTCGGCCTTGACGCGCAGAGCATCTGCGCCGGCGTCGTAGACGATGCGGTCGCCGTCCAGCTCGTTCCACTGCCCGGCCTGTTCCGCTGCAGAGCCGGTGAGGGTCACGGTGTCCTCTGCCGCAAAGTCTGTTCCCACCCCCTTTGCCGAGATGCGGCAGTAGTCCAGCACCACCGCCGACCAGTTGCCGGACGCCTCACTATATACTTCCAGCGTGCTCTCGCTGCTCCATGGCTTTTCCGGGTCTTCCACCCGCAGGAAAAGCTGGCCGTCCGTCGGCTTGTCGGGTTCAGCGGGGCCATAGCCGCTCACCTCGTAGACCTTGCCCTCCGCGTCGCAGGGTGCAAACTCTACGCTGGTATTTTTGCCCGGCCACACCGCGCCCAGAGCGCTCACCTTCCGGCTGACAGTGTCGAAAGCCAGCTTGTCCGGGAAGATCAGGATCTTCGTTCCGATGCCCACCAGCGTTTTCCTGCCGTTCTCCACGGCGTCTTTCAGGGTCACTTCCATCTCATCCCTGTCATCCGGCGTGTAGACGAGGTCTCTGCCGCAGACGGTCAACAGGCCGTTCAGGTGATACATCCCGTTCAGGTCTGCTTCCTCCCGCAGCTTCCGCCGGGGCAGACGGGTGCTCAGGGCCGGGAAATTCCGGGCCGAAAAGTTGATGCCCGCGCTGTACTCTGCCTCGGTGCAGCTGTACGTCTCGTTCAGTCCGCCGAACACCCGCAGCATGTTCCGGGTGTTTTTCAGGCCGTTCCGGTTCGAAAGTATCATCTTTCTCCCTCCTTACCAACGCCAGCTGCAGCCCCGGGTGGGCAGATTCTTCCGCCGCAGCCACGCGGCCAGTTCGGCTAAGATGCTGTTGTACTGAGCCTGCTCACCGGCGTACCGGTCGTTCTCGCCCAGCGCGGCGTCCGTCATGGCGCACAGATAGTGCGGGTACAGGCTGTCGAAGGGCGGCGGCACCAGCAGCACGTCGTCATCCCGCAGACCGTTGTCCCACGCAATGTCCGCGCCCACGCCCTCCCGGCTGTCGGCGCTGCTGGGCCTGAAAAATTTCTCCCGCAGCATCCCGTCCACCTCGCACAGCCAGCGCTGCCGGGTGCGGGCCGCGACACGGCTGCCCGGGCGCAGCTCTTCGGCCCGTTCCATCGCTTCTCCTACCGTCATAAAAATCCTCCTTTCGCTTTTTCCAAAAAGGCCCGGCAGAAGCGGCCTTCTCCGCCGTTTCTGCCGGGCCGCGTTGTCTTATTTTACTGGGCCGCAGTCTCTGCCGCAGCGATGCGGGCGGCGGTGTACTCGTCCTGCTGCTGGCTGTGTTCCAGTACCTCGGCTACCTCAGGCGGCACTTCCACCTCCACGCCCCGGCGGATCTTGTAGTTCACGCCGTTGACGCTCACGAACAGATCGCCCTTGTACCGGCTGTTGTCCTTGAACAGCCGGATGCGGACATTCTTCTTTTCTGCCATAGCTTCTCCTTTCTGATGGACCTGCCCTCGTAAGCAAGGCCCACCCTTTTCTGTTTTTACTGAGCCTTTCTCGTCCAGCTCAAAGCAGCCCGGCCTGCCAATGGGTGCTTCGCACCCGGGTTGCGGCTCCCAGCGTCTGCTTCGCTGTTGCTTGCATCCTGCTGGCCGCTGCCCCAACAATTTCTCCCTGTTTCCGCCGCTGGCGGCGGTCGAAATCGTTGCCCCTTTTGGGAGAGCTGTCACCGCAGGTGACTGAGAGGGCTCAGTTTGCCGCCGCAGTGGTGGAATAGCTGGACACGCTCTCGATGCGCACCATGTACTGCTCCACCAGACGCTCGGCGGCGCGCATCCCCTTCCAGCCCACAGAGGCGCGCTGGTTCAGCGGATCGTCGCCGTAGCCCAGCTGCTTGACGATGTGCTCCAGGCCGCCGCCTTCCAGCTCGGTGACGCCGTAGGCGTGGGCGCCCAGCACGAGGGTGCCAAAGACGGCCAGACCCTCCGGACAGGTAGCGTCCTTCCAGATCTTCGCCTCGCTGGTCTCGATGAAGCGGATGTTGCCCAGCTTGCCGATCTCGCCGCGGTACATGGTGTCGGGGTCGGCGTACTTGTGGGCCTCGATGAACTCCTTGCAGGTCTTGAGGTCGTAGGCGGCATAGGGATGGATGATGGCGATGTAGCTGTCGCCGATGGGGTCAGCGTTCATCGCGCCCAGCTGTGCCGCCGCCTGGAAGAACAGCTTCGGGGTCAGGGTACAGCTCTTGTCCAGCGTCTTGCGGCTGGTGACGGCAGTCTCGGTGCCGTCTGCGGAAAGCTTCGGCGCATAGATGACGTTGGTGCCGCCGGCCAGCACATCGCGGGTGATGCTGTCCATGGTGCGGCCCGCCTGGCTTGCCAGAACGCGGGTGGCCTGTACCACATTGTTGTCGATGGCCGTCATCTGCAGCACATCGGTGAGCGGAGTCCAGCCGCCGTACTGGTGCAGGTCGCTGGTGATGGTGGTCACATTCAAGGTCTGGCCGTTGGGGGTCACGCCCTCGGTCAGCGGGGTATCGGCCTTGGGCAGGCTGTCGTACTTGCGGAACTCAATGGTCTTGCCGCCGTTCTGGGGTACGGGATAGTAGTCCGCGAACTGGTCATGCACCAGACGGGGCTCTGCCTGGTCGATAAGGCGCTTCTCGTAGAAGGTCTTCATCTCGTTGGTCATGGTGCCGGTGGTGTTCTGCAGGCTGGCAGAAGGGTCGGCAAAGAGCTGGAGGTTCATCTTCAGGTTGTAGCTTTTCATGTCATTTGTCCTTTCTGTATCAAAATTTTCAAAAACTGATCTTCACCCCGTGCATCGCACGGCGTTCCAGTGCCTCACGCTGGGCGCGGGTCATGCTGGCCACATCGGCCCGGGTGATGGCCGCACCGCCGGGGCTGGTGCCGTTTTCCGCCGGGCGGGCCGAACGCTGGCGGATGCGCTCCACAACGCCCTGCTCCACGGTCTGGGCGGTCTGACGCAGAGCGTCGTTGTAGTGGGCCAGACGGTAGGCGTCACCCATCCGCATCCCGGGCAGCTCCATCAGGCGGCGCATCTCGGGGTTCGCCAGCTCCTGCTTGAGCGAAAAATCCGGTATATCCCGGCGAAGCATCGCCTCTTCCGCCGCCCAGCGGGCGTGGAGGGCGCGGACGGTGTTCGCGCCCTCTCTCAGGCCCGGGATGGGCAGGAGCGGCAGCGGCGCAGGACGTTCGGGCGGCGCAGGACGTTCGGGCGGTGCAGGACGCTCTTCCGGCTCCTGCACCGCTGCCGGTGTCGGCACATCCGAAGCTTCCCGGCCCTCATCCGCCTTCATAGTCCCGGAGGCGATGGCCTGCTGAGCCTGTGCATGGCTGAGGGCAGGAGCGGAGGGGGCGGCGGCATCGCCGCCCTCCGAGGCAAAGAGCTGCAGATCCACCATCGACTGTTCTCCCCGTCCGCTCAAATCGGCGAAGCGGACATTGTCCGGGTAGCGTTCTGCCAGCAGAGCAAAGCCCGCCTTTGCAAATTCGAACGCCCCCTCCACCCACGGCTTCTGGGGTGCTGCCGCCGTCACGGCCAGACGCGGGCCGTCCGGCTCGTCCCACACGCCGCTCCTGGTGCCTTCCTCGCCCGCCAGCAGGGCGCAGAGGGTCTGCATCAGGGTGCTGGCCCCCGCACACACGATGTCCTGCCCGGCGGGGGCATAGCCCGCGTGGCCCGAAGCTTCCAGCCGACAGGTGGGGCCTGCCGGGCCGTCCAGCTCGGTGTAGTTTACTTTTATCATCTCATTTCTCCTTTCTGCGTCTTCATCGCCCTCGCCATTGCAGCCGTGCTCAGCTCCTGTGCCGGGCCGCTGAGCTTTGGGGCTTCGGACTTTTTCTGCACTTCCAGCAGACCCGTCAGCTGAGTCATCTGGGCCTGCATCCGGGCCAGCTGCTGGGCGAGGGTGCCGTTCTGGCGCACCCGCTGGCGCACCTTTTCGATGCCCTCAAAGTCCATCATTTCCAGCGCCGCCAGCGCGGCGTCGGCGTTGGCCGGGGCGAAAAAGCCCAGCTGATAGCACTCCTTGGCCGTCTCGTTCTGCGACAGGCGGGAAAAGGTGGACTTTTTCTCCGCACTCACCACGATGTCGAACACCGGCTCATGACTGCCCAGCTCCACGCCGCCCACGACTCTTGCAGGCTGGGCGCGGAGCACCTGGCCCGAAAAGCGGACGAACTCGCTCTCGCCGCTCTTGCCGGTGATGCGGAAGATGCGCTCCTCGTCGTAGAACTGCCTCATCAGCTCGATGATAAGGTAGCACTCTTTGGCAAATGCCCTGTAAGCGCTCTTGAGCATATCCCGGCTGAGCTTCGAGCCCGCCTCCTGCAAGGCCGCGATGGCCGAAGCTGCCGTCACGCCGCCTGCGGTGCCGCCCTGGGTCATGTCGCGGTTTCCGCTGATCTCCTTCAGCTCCTCGATGCGGCTGTTGCGGTAGCTCAGGCTGTTGCCCTGCAGGCCCGCCGTCTGCAGAGGCCGGAAGCTGTCGTCGTTCAGCCGCCCCACCACGTGGATGATGTCCCGCGACAGGTCCGTCAGCTCTTCCTCGTTGACGCCCGCCGTGTCGCTCAGCACATACCGCTGGCGGGACGAGAGCAGGACGTTCTCGTCCATGGCGTGGTTCATCTTGTCGATGGCGGTCTGGCACTCCTTCATCACATCGATGTACCCGAATCCCGCCGGGCTGTCCTCCTCCATGAACAGTGCATCGAACACGAAGGGATACCTGCCGTGGTCGTAGAAGCCTCTTTCGGCCAGTGCCGGGTCGTTCTCGCTGGCGTAGAGCACCACGCCATTGCAGAACTTGCAGTAGTGCAGGACGCTCCTGCCCTCGGGGGAAAGCTTTTTGTAGTACCAGTCCACCACGACGCTCTTGTCGCTGGTATCAAGGCCGCCGTCGTGGATGTAATGCGGCACGTCCAGCACGCTGGCAGTGTGTCCGGCCAGCTGGGGCCAGCGGCTTTCCAGCTGAGCCGTGTCGGCCAGACTCAGCGAGAAAAAGTGGGGCGACGCCTGAATATCGTCCACGCCCGGCTCCCAGTAGAGCATCAGCAGGTTCATGGGCCGGATGGCGATCTCGCCCACACCGCCCCGCTGCTCCGGATCCCAGAACACGCCTTTGACGCCGGTCCCCTGCTTGAGCTTGCGCCACCAGGTGTCGCTGTACACCTGCTCATAGTCCGCCTGTTCCAGCACCACGGGCAGCACGCTGGAAAGCGCCTGTGCCGCCGCCTCGTCGTCCTCGGCACGGGGCAGGACGTTGGGACTGGGGTAGTTGTCCATCGCGTCGGCATGCTTGTTGGCGATGGAGTTGAACAACCAGCCGCTGGACGGCTGGGGTTTGCCCTCCATCATGGGGTTCTGGCAGTTCTTCCAGTGTCCCATCCGGAACCACAGTTCGTTGTCCACCAGGCGCTTGTCCAGCGCGGCCTTGCCCGCCTTGTACCGCTGCAAGATCTGCGCAGCCTCAGCCACCTCTTCCGGCCCGATGGGCAGTTTTGTTGCTTCATCCATAGTATTCGTTTTTCTCCTTCCTGCCCTCTGTTGCAGGGCGCTGTCGTTTTTCTCCACCCCCAGCCTCTCCCAAAGGGAGAGCCTTTACACCCTCAGAAACTTCGCTTTCCGATGCAGCTCCAGCGGGTCATCCAGCACCGGCGGGGCCGATGTATGCCGGGGCGGCGAGATGGGATTTTCCATCAGCACATAGCGGCACTCATCGTAGATGTGGTCTTCCTGCCGGGTGTCGATGTCCTCCACATTGCTCTCGTCGTACACGAGGTTCGGGATGGTGCGGATGAAGTGCTTGCAGGTGCTGAACACCTGCAGCATCGGCCTGCCCTCGCCGTCAAAATTCAGCCGGTAGTGCATCTGCATCTTGCCCGCCAGACGGGTGTGGTCGCCGGGCATCCAGTGCAGAAAGTTCGGCCCCGGCTCTCGTCGAAGATGGCCGGGTCGGCGATGCCCTGAATGACTCTGCCCCGGAGCACCGGGTCGTTCTGCTCGGCCTCCCGGATGCGCCGTGCCTGCTCCACCGGGTCGATGCGCAGACCCTCGTTGGGGCGTCCGGTGCAGCCGTACAGCTCCTTGATGCGGTAGAGCCGCCCTTCCTCGTCCGCCGCGTACCACCCCACCGAGAACGGCTTCGAAAAGCCGAAATCGTAGCCCCGGTAGATCTTCCAGTGCTTCGGGATGGTGAACGGCGCGATGACGTGGGTCCAGCGCTGGTCTTGGTAGTGGTTCGGGTCGTTCCGCCACTCGGTGAACACCTGCCCCGAAAAGCTGTCCCAGCTGCCGTAGAGCAGCGCCTGCTTTTCGGCCTCCGGCATGGCCGCGAGGCTGGCCAGATAGTCCGGGTCATTTTCCAGAAGGGCGGGGTTATCGAAGATGCTGGACGGGATGAACACCCGCGCCCGCCGCAGCACCTTTTCGGTGCCGTCCGGCATCCGCACCGGGTATTCCTCCACGATGGGGGTGCCGGGCGGGGCGGGCGTGATGAACCGCGCCTTCACCCAGCCGTGGCCCACCCCGCCGGGGTTGGTGGTGGCCCGCAGATACACCCAGGTGCCGGGTCCGGTGGGGCGGTTGCGGCTCATCATGTAGCTGTACTCCTCCCACTCGAAGTGGGTCAGCTCGTCGAACCCGATGAAATCGAAGGCTTTGCCCTGATAGTTCGTCCGGTCCTTGGTGTACTGCATCGAGCCGAAGTAAATTTTCGCCCCGCTGGGGAAGACCCACACATGGCTCGTGGCGTTGTACTGCGCCTCCGGAAAGGCCCGGCGGTAATAGCTTTGACTCTTGTCCACGAGGTCGGAAAGCTGCGGATAGGTCTTGCGGAGGATGAGCGCCCGGTAGTGCGGGATGTGTACCTGCCGCAGCGCCTCGATGACGAGGGCGTCGCTCTTACCGCCGCCTGCCGCGCCGCCGTAAAGTGCTTCCGGCTCCGGCCTCCGCATAAATTCCATCTGCCTCGGCTGAGGCCTCCACACGACGCCTGCATTCTTGTTTTCTGTCGTCATACATCCTCCACCGGCGGCAGCAGCACCACGCCGCATTCCCGCCCTTCTGCGTCCACGCCCTGATCGTTCAGGGTCTTCGACACGCCTGCCAGATCTTTCAGCACGGCAGTCGCTTCTTTCAGTCCCTTCATGATGCCGGGGTCGGTGCTGTTCTCTCTGCGGGCCGCGCGCTGGCGGGCGTTCAGATCTTTCACCTCCTGCGCCAGCATGGTGCTCAGGGTGTCGGTGGCTTTCCGGAGACTTTCCAGCCCCTTGGCCGTAGCCTGCTTTTCCTGCCCCATCCTGTGTTCTCACTTCCTTTCGTTCTGTCGCTGGCAAAAGGATACCACGCTTTTCTCCGCCGCAGGAGTCCATACTTTTTGCCCTCAGATTTGTATTTTACCGTGTATTTTATCCCGTAAGTAATATTTCAGAACAACAAAAATCCCCTGCCTGTGTCCTTTTCCACAGACAGGGGATCTTTCACTCAGTTTTCTGCGCAAAGTCTCCGGGAGACTCACTGCGTATTTTTACAGGGTTTCCACCCGGTCAAACAGCTCCTTTGCGGCCTCCACAGCCTCCTTGCTGCCGAAGACCACCCTCACGCCCTTCTCCATCCGGGCCGACAGGTCCGCCGCCTCGGCCTTGAGGGCAGCAGCATCCACACTGCACAGGCTCTTGCGCTCGGCGGCAGTCATCTCGTCGGTGATGCCGCAGAAATATTTGCAGTCGGTAGACGCAGCCTCTTCCCGAGGCTTGCGCGGGGTGTCCAGCTTTGCTGCCGCGCCCACGATGAACTCGTTCATGTCCTTCTCGGTGTAGTCGCGGCCTGCCAGTTCTGCCGGCCCCTTTGCGAAAGTCTCATAGCTTTCCTTCAGGTGCGGGTCACGGTAGGTGTAGAGATATTCGGTGCCGTCGTTCTGGGTCACCATGCCGGTGCCATACGCGCCGCCCACCTCGCGGATGTTGTGCCACAGATATTCGTAGCTCATCACCCGGGCCAGCACCTTCCGCTCCAACCGCCGCTCCATGGGCCAGACCAGCACATCGTAGTTCACGCCGCCGTCGATGATGAAGGCCTCGTTCACCGGAGCTGTCAGCGCCTCCGTGTAGGGCTTTGCCTCGCCGCGCTTTTCTGCCGCGAAGGCACTGCCCGGCAGAAGCTTTTTCAGAGTATCCAGCGCCGCGTCGCTGCCGTGGAGGCTGACGGTCAGGGCGTTCTTTTTCAGCACGCTCTTCCACAGCTCTTCCATCTTTTTGCCCAGAGCAGTCCAGTCGGCCTTTTCCAGCAGCTCACAGAGATAGTGGTAGTAGCTCACGCCGTTGCAGCGCTCACTCAGTGCGGATTCCACCGAGAAATGTGCCGCCGCCCGCATGGCGGCGAAGGCGTGGCCCTCCCGCAGGAACTTCTGCTCCATGAGCAGCTTCTGCTGACTTGCCACCCGCTCCATCGCAGCTTCGGCCTGCGGGCCGCTGAACTTTGTCTCATACAGCCACTCACTGCCCAGCTCCACAGCCTTTTCGAGGCTGCGTTCCAGCATGCTCATCCCCACGATGAGCTTTGCGTGGCAGGGCCGGCCTTCCTGCCGTCCCGTCCAGCAGTCCATCCACGCACCACTGCTTCCCAGCCAGGTGTTCCGCAGAGTGTTCAGTTCCCGGGCCGTGTGCTTTTCGGTGTCCAGCTCCTCCATGACATCCGTGAGCAGATGCAGGCAGGACATATCTTCCGGTGCCATGCCGCCCAGATCATAGTAAAGGTACAGGTAGGTATTGCCTGCCGAGGGGTGGTGCAGCAGTTCTGCACCCGCCAGCAGCTCCCTGCTGCCCGGTGTCTGCTTTTTGCCCTCGCCGAGGTCGGCAGCGGTCAGCGGATGGTCCAGCACCAGCTTGCCGTCGGTGCGGGCGGCGCGCCCCTCTTCCTCTTTCCTGGGCAGGGGCGGCACCTGGATGATCTCCACCGGCGCAGGCGCGAACAGCTCCCGCAGCAGCTCATTGAACCAGCCCTGTTCCAGCTTCTCCCGCAGGGAAGCGAACAGAGCGTTCGTGTGGAGCAGCAGGACCGGGTCGCCGGTGTGGAGCCAGCCGGCAGATGCATTGATGGCGTCCAGCACGCCGTCCGGGATGCTGCCCGGCCGCTCAAGGGAAGCGAACTCGGTGGAGTTGATGCTTGCCATCAGCAGCTCCTCGGGGATACCCTTCTCGAGGATGCCGTCCACGGCCTTGCGCACGGCGGCGGCAAACTTGCCCGCCGACTCTTCCGTCGCGCCCCGCAGCACAAGCTCCAAGGTCGGCTGCAGCGTGCTGTCGTCGAAGCCCACGTCGATGTCCGCGCCCAGTTTTTCTTCCAGCAGGGCGGCTTTCAGAGGTGCCTGGTTCGTCCCCAGCAGGGCGTCCAGCAGGATCTCCACGCCCAGCTGGCGCTCCCGGTCGCTGAACGCACCGGTGTACCACGCCAGCGCACACTGAGCCTCGTCCGGCTCCGGCTTCTCGGTATAGTAGGGGATATTCCGCTTCGCACCGACCTGCTCGTCCTGCACCGTCAGGCGGGGGCGGCTGGCGCTCTTGGGCATACGGCTCAGATACTGCTCGTCGAGGAAGGCCAGCTTCTCGGCCATGTCCATCTTGCCGTAGAGGGTAATGCAGCAGTTGTCGGCGCTGTAGTGGCGGCGGTAGACCCGCACATACTTCTCATAGGTCAGCGCCGGAATGGACGCCGGGTCGCCGCCGGAGACGAAGCCGTAAGCCGTATCCGGGAACATTGCCCGGCTCAGAGCGTTCTGCAGCTGTGCGTCCGGCGTCGCCAGCGCCCCCTGCATCTCGTTGTAGACGACGCCGCTCACCGTGCCGTCTTCGTCCCGGTGCCAGCCCTCCTGCTCGAACACGCCCTTGTCCACCATGGCCAGCGGGCAGAACACCGCGTTGAGATAGACGTCCATCAGGTTCCTGAAGTCCGTCTCGTTGGGGGTAGCGAAGGGATACACCGTCTTGTCCGGGAAGGTCATGGCGTTCAGGAAGGACGCCATGCTGCTCTTGAGCAGCTGCAAAAACGGCGACTTCACCGGGTACTTCTCGCTGCCTGCCAGCACCGAGTGCTCGAGGATGTGAAACACGCCGGTGTCGTCGGAGGGGAAGGTGCCGAAGCCGATGCCGAAGGCCTTGTTGTCGTCGTCGTTTTCCACCAGCAGGACAGCCGCCCCGCTGACGTCATGGGTCAGCACAGTCAGCGTCCCGTGCTGTTCGGGGCAGTCCTCGCGCTTGACGAGGGTGTAGCCGGGATATTGTTTCATGGTCTTACTCCTTTATATTTTTTGATTTGAGCTTATTGTACCATGTATTTTTGTAAGGCGCAACTAACAGCGGGGTTCATTCTCTTTTGTCGCCAAAAGAGAATCAGAAAAGCGCCAGCGATTTCGACGCGCTGGATCCGACGGGTTACGGTATCCAGCGTCCACTTCGTGCCTTGGGCGGCACTCGTGTCCTGCTGACCGCGGCCCCAACAGCTCCTCCCTGTTTCCGCCGCAGGCGGCGGTCGTCGCCGTTGCAAGAAAGGGGCTGCTCGCCCCTTTCAGACCCCAAAGAAGAAGTCGAAGCACAAAAATGCTAGCCGCTTCGCTAAACGCATTTTTGTGCTTCTCCAATTTGCTGCTGCGCAGCAGGTATTACGTTATCTCATTCAGAAACAACTTCTTTTTTGCACGACACCCTGAACAGCACGAATCCCACGATGAACAGCACGATGAGGGAGCCGACGCCCACATTGGCGCTGCCGGTGAGCTGGCTTCCCACGCTGACGATCATGGTGCCAAGGAAGGACGCGCCCTTGCCGCAGATGTCGAAGAGGCCGAAGTATTCGCCCGACTTTTCCGGCGGGATGATCTTTGCAAAGTGGGAGCGGCTGAGCGCCTGCACGCCGCCCTGGAACATGCCCACGATGATGGCCAGCACCCAGAACTGCCACTGCCGGGTCAGGAAAAACGCAAACACCGCGATGCCCGCGTAGGCCGCGATGCACACCGGGATGAGCTTTGCTGAGGGGTACTTGTTCGACAGCCGCCCAAAGATGAGGGCCGACGGGAACGCCACGATCTGGGTCACAAGAAGTGCCAGCAAAAGGCCGGTGGTGTCCAGACCCAGCGCCGTGCCGTAGGCCGTCGCCATGTCGATAATGGTGTACACGCCGTCGATATAGCAGAAGAACGCCAGCAAAAACCAGAACACCTGCTTATCCTCCGGCAGATGCCGCAGGGTATGGCCGATGCGGGCAAAACTCTGCCGGACAGCGTGCTTTTCCACCTCCACATAGTAGAGCTGTTTATAACTTTTCAGCAGCGGCAGGGTCGTGAGCAGCCACCACGCCGCCGTCAGCAGAAGTGCCAGATTCAGCGCCGTCATCTGGCTGATGCCGATGCTCCCCGCCCCCAGCACAAGGCCGAGACAGACCACGAAGGGTACGCAGCTGCCGATGTATCCCCACGCATAGCCCCGGCTGGACACCTCGTCCATCCGCTCGGGGGTGGTCACGTCGCTGAGCATCGAGTCGTAGAACACCAGGCTGCCCGAAAAGCCCACTTTCGCAATGACGAAGATGACCAGAAACGGCAGCCACGCCGACGCCGCGCCCATGGCGCAGCAGCCCACGATGCCCACGAAGACGCAGAGTATGAAGATAGGCTTCTTGAAGCCCTTCGTATCGGCCACTGTCCCCAAAATGGGGCTCAAAACAGCCGTGATGATGGTCACAGCCGAGCTGGCATAGCCCCAGTAAGCCAGATACTCCACCGAGCTCAGGCCGCCGCTCTCTGCCAGCGCATTGAAGAAAATAGGGATAAGGGTGGCCACCATCAGCACAAAGGCCGAGTTGCCCACGTCGTACAGGATCCAGTTCCGCTCCAAGCTCGTCAGGCGGAATTTGCCGCTCTTTTCCATCCGGTGCTCCTCTCAGTTCTCCCCAAACGTATGCTGATACTCCGCCCCAAGCGGCTTGTTCTCTGCATACTCTTCGATGAGCCTTACCGCCAGCGGCGCAGCCGTTTTATACAGCTCTTCGAGCTTCTGGCTGCTCTGGACGCATTTGGGGTTCGGCTGCGGATTCGCCACAAGGCCGTGCATGAACTCATACTTGCCCGCGACACGCATCCCGGTCAGCACCACCCAGCGCTTGACGGGGTTCGCCGCCTGCAAAAGATGATGCACCGTTATCATCCCCTTCATCGCCGCCAGCGTCTCGTCCACCGTGACGCCCTCGTAGAAGGGCGCGATGACCTCAGCCCGCTCCCGGCTGGGCTTGATGTGGCTGGCCGTGAAGAACTTTATGGGGTCGAGGCCGTCTTCCCGCATCAGGGCGTTGTCAAACTCCGTCTCGATCTCGCAGTGTCCCACACCGCTCTCCCGGACATAGGCCTCCACATAAGGGTGGCAGGTGCTGTCCAGTGCGAAGTGGCAGACAAAGCCCAGCGCATAGGCCAGAGCAGCATCTTTGTCCGGCGCATTTTCCACCACGGTGCGGGCACGGGTGAAAAACACCTCGCCCTTCTGCTCGTGCATGGCGTTGCCCAGACGGTTCACCGGGTTCGACTGCAGGGCCTTGTAATAAAACATCAGGTCCGGCCCGTGGAGACCTATGTCGTAAAGCTCCCGGTGCTGTTCCAGCGTCGCGCGCAGACCGTCCGGCAGCAGGGCCAGAACATCCGCACCAAAGCGGCGGTGTGCGTAGGTAGAAGGCATGATACCGCCCCTTTTCGTTTATTTTTCGTAGCCCTGCGGCAGCTCGTTCTTCAGGCCGCGCTCCATCAGGGACTTGACAGCCTCTGCCGCACTCATGCCCTTGTTGACGATGGCGTTGACGGTCTGGACGATGGGCATTTCCACCCGATACCGCTCGGCCAGTTCCAGCGCAGCGGGCAGGGCGTTCATGCCCTCGACCACCATGCCGACTTCCTTGACGGCATTTTCCGGGGTCTCGCCCTTGCCGATGAGGATGCCGGCGCGGTTGTTGCGGCTGTGCATACTGGTGGCGGTCACGATGAGGTCGCCGATGCCGGCCAGACCTGCGAACGTGTGGACATTGCAGCCCATCGCCACGCCCAGACGGGCGATCTCGGCGATGCCGCGGGTGATGAGGGCAGCGCGGGCGTTATCGCCGTAGCCGAGGCCGGTGGAGATGCCGACACCCAGCGCGATGACGTTCTTCATGGCGCCGCTCAGCTCTACACCCTTGATGTCCTCGTTGGTGTAGACGCGCATGACATTGTTGGTGAAGACCTCCTGCACATAGGCAGCGGCCTCCCTATCCTTGCTGGCCGACACGATGGTGGTGGGCAGGTCGATGGCCACTTCCTCGGCGTGGGTGGGGCCGGACAGGGCCACAAGACGCACGCCCTTCGGGCCGCCCTCCTTGCCCAGCTCATCGGCCAGGATCTCGGTCATGGTGTACAGGGTGTCGGGCTCGATGCCCTTTGCCACGTCCACGATGATCTGGCCGTCGGCCACATAGGGCCGGGCCTTTGCCGCCGTGGAGCGGACGAACACCGACGGCACTGCGAACAGCAGGATGTCCTTGTCTTTGCAGACTTCCTCGATGCTCTTGGTGAACCGCAGCTCGTCGGGGATCTTCATCTGCGGCAGGTTGGGGTGCTTGCGGGTGGTGGAAAGGCTGTCGATCTCCTTCTCGATGGCCGACCACACCAGCACATCATTCCCGCTCACAGTCAGCATCCGTGCAAGGGCCATGCCCCAGGTGCCAGCGCCCAGAATACCAATACGTTTCATCACGTTTGTCCTCCGTATCCGCCGCGCTCCCGTCTGGCGGGGCGTGCGGCCTGTTTGTACCTTTACAGGTCTATACAGCTCTATTGTACCCGAAAGCTTCTGCCGCGTCAACTACTCTGCCGTTCTGCACAAAGTCAGCACCTGTTTTTCGTCCATTTCGTCTATACCATGCAATTTTTCGAAACCATTTGCGTTCATTTCCAAATCATGTTATAGTATTCTGGTAGGTTTTGTAGGATTTTCATTTTTTCTCTTGACTTTGACCCTGCTTTAAGGTATATAATGTATCCACCCACTTGCCCTGTCTGTTTATTCAAATTTTGAAAAAGGAGTATCCATGCTGGAAACACTCTTATCCAACCGCACCGTCAGCGTGCTCTGGGAGGCTCTTCCCCGCATCCTCTCGGCGGGCCTCACCATGACCATCCCCCTCACCCTCGTCTCGTTCACCCTGGCGATGGTGCTGGCGGTGGCCGTGGCGCTGGTGCAGTACGCCAAAGTGCCGGTGCTGAGCCAGCTGGCCCGGTTCTACATCTGGGTCATCCGCGGCACGCCGCTGCTGGTGCAGCTTTTCATCATCTTTTACGGCCTGCCCAGTATGGGCATCATGCTGGACGCTTTCCCGGCGGCAGTCATCGCCTTCGCCTTCAACGAGGGCGCATACTGCGCCGAGACCATGCGCGGCGCACTCGAGAGCGTGCCACAGGGCCAGCTGGAAGCCGGCTACTGCGTCGGCATGAGCTGGTGGCAGATCATGCGCCGCATCGTGCTGCCGCAGGCCCTGCGCACCGCCGTGCCTGCCCTCTCCAACTCCCTCATCGGCATGATCAAGGACACCTCTCTGGCCTCCAACATCACGGTAGCGGAGCTGTTCATGGCCGGCCAGCGCGTCGCCGCCCGCACCTACATCTTCCTGCCCATCTACTGTGAGGTGGCTGTGGTGTATCTGCTGTTCTGTACCGTCATCACCAAGCTGCAAGGGCTGCTGGAGCGCCAGCTCAACGCCCACGGCTTCCAGTAAGAAAGGAGTGTGGCTGTTATGGCAATGTTAGAGATCCGCGGCGTCCACAAATCCTTCCATACTTACGCAAAGCCCGGCGTCCATCCCGGCATCTTTGGCCGCGCCCCCAAGCCGACCAGCAGCCTGGACGTGCTGCGCGGCGTCGATCTGACGGTGGAAAAGGGTGACGTCGTGGCCATCCTCGGCCCTTCCGGCTCAGGCAAGACCACCCTGCTGCGATGTCTCAACTTTCTTGAGACGGCGGACGCAGGCCAGCTCACCTTCGACGGTGAGACCTTCGACCTCGCCCACGCCGACCGCGCCAGCATCGCGCGGCTGCGCCGCAAGACGGCTTTCGTCTTCCAGAACTACAACCTCTTCCGCAACAAAACGGCCCTGCAGAACGTCACCGAGGGCCTCATCGTTGCCCGGAAGATGCCCAAAGCGGAGGCTGATGCCGTCGGCATGAAGATGCTGGAAAAGGTCGGCCTCGCCGACCGTGCCGACTACTACCCTCGTCAGCTGTCGGGCGGTCAGCAGCAGCGCGTGGCCATCGCCCGCGCTCTTGCCTCCGGCCCCGAGATCATCTATTTCGACGAGCCCACCAGCGCCCTCGACCCGGAATTGACCGGCGAGGTGCTGGCCGTCATGCGGCAGCTGGCACAGGAGGGCATGACCATGCTGGTCGTCACCCATGAGATGGGCTTTGCCCGCAACGTCTCGTCCCGCACCGTCTTCATGGAAAACGGTGTCGTGGTCGAGGAAGCCCCCTCGCAGGAGTTCTTCGCCCATCCCAAAGAGGCAAGGACCCGTGAGTTCCTTCAGAAAATTTCCCATACTGAATAAGAAAGGATCATCCCCTATGAAACGCAGAACCTTTATTTCTCTCATGAGCGTCATGGCCGCTGCCGGTGTTCTCTCGCTGGCTGGCTGCTCTTCCAACACTTCTGCCTCCACTGCTTCCAGCACCGCTGCTTCTGCTTCCGCTGCTGCCGCCAACAAGCTGGAGACCATCCAGTCCCATGGCAAGCTGATCATCGCGCTGGAAGGCGCATGGCAGCCCTGGAGCTTCCACGATGAGAGCGACACCCTCGTGGGCTACGACGTCGAAGTCTCCCGCGCCATTGCCGAGAAGCTGGGCGTCGAGCCCGAGTACGTCGAGAGCGACTGGGACAGCCTGTTTGCCGGTCTGGACGCTGGCCGCTACGACCTCGTCTGCAACGGCGTCGAAGTCACCGAAGAGCGCGCCAAGACCTACGACTTCACCACTCCCTACGGCTACATCCACACCGCCCTCGCCGTCCGCAAGGATAACGAGGACATCAAGAGCTTCGAGGACCTCGCCGGCAAGACCACGGCCAACAGCCTCGCTTCCACCTACATGGAGCTGGCCGAGAGCTACGGCGCGACCGTCCAGGGCATCGACACGCTGGAAGAGACCATCCAGCTGCTGACCGCTGGCCGCATCGACGCCACCCTGAACGCCAACGTCTCCTTCTACGACTACCTGAACGTCCATCCGGACGCCGACTTCAAGCTGGTCGCCCAGACCGAAGATGCTTCTCACGTTGCGATCCCTATCGTCAAGAGCGAAGACTCTTCCTTCCTCGACGCCCTCAACAGCGCCATCGACGAGCTGCGCGCTGACGGCACCCTCAAGGAGCTGGGCGAGAAATATTTCGGTCAGGATATTTCTTCTGAGAATTAACTTTTTGTTTTGATCGTCAGCAAAGCATCGGAAGTGCATCATGGTCTATCCCGTAGGCGAAACCGCAAAGCTTCCGGAGCTCGTCAAAAATATCCGGGAAGAAGATGTTCCCGAGCGCTTCCGTGCCGAACTGCGCGGTGTCCCGGAAAGCAAATAAGAATATCGACGAAGGGGGCAGATGCCATGCAGCATCTGCCCCCTTTTTGTTATAAATATCTTCCGGTAATACTCTCCGGATTTTCCCGGATCTCCTCCGGCGTGCCTGTTGCCACGACGCGGCCGCCGCTCTCGCCGCCGCCCGGCCCCATGTCGATGACATAGTCCGCGTTGCGGATGACATCAAGGTCGTGTTCGATGACAACGACCGTTGCGCCGTTGTCCAGCAGGGCTTGGAACACCCGCAGCAGCACCTGCACGTCCAGCGGGTGGAGGCCGATGCTGGGCTCATCGAAAACAAACACCGAGTCGGTCTGGGTGCGGCCGATCTCGCTGGCCAGCTTGAGGCGCTGGGCCTCGCCGCCGGAGAGGCTGGGCGTCTCTTCGCCCAGCGTCAGGTATCCCAGACCCAGCTGCTGCAATGTCTGCAGGCGCTGGCTCACTGTCTTCATCCCGCCGCAGAACGCAAGGGCGGAGTTGACGTCCATCTCCATCAGTTCCGGCAGAGAGACGGCCTGCCCCGCCTTGTTCATCAACTTCACGCCGTAAGCCGCCCGCGCGTAGCGGGAACCCCGGCAGTCGGGGCAAACGATGTTCACGTCCGGCAGGAACTGCACGTCCAGGCTCACCTCACCGGTGCCGTCGCAGCCGGGGCAGCGCAGACTGCCCGTGTTGTAGGAAAAATCGCTGGCCTTGAAGCCCTTTTGCCTGGCGTCCGGAGATCTGGCATAGAGCTTCCGCAGCTCGTCGTGGACGCCCGCGTAGGTCGCCACGGTAGAGCGCACATTGATGCCGATGGGCGTCGCGTCGATGAGCTTGACGTGCGCGATGCCCTCGGCGCGAATCTCCCGGATATGTGCCGGGAGGGCGCTGCCGTTTATCTTTGCTTCCAGCGCCGGTACGAGGCTTTCCAGCACCATCGTCGTTTTGCCGGAGCCGGACACGCCCGTTACCACGGTGAGCCGCCCCTTGGGAATGTCCAGCTCCAAAGGCTTGACCGTATGGATGCTTCCGGTGGAGAGATGGATCCCCCCCTCTGCGAACTTCTCCCCTGTCCCGGCACACCGGCGCAGCTTTGTCTCAGCTTTTCCGGAGAGGAACGGCCCGATCTGGGACTCCGGCTTTGCCTCCAGATCAGCTATCGTCCCTTCGGCAATGACATGTCCACCTTTAGCTCCCGCTTCCGGCCCCATCTCGATCACCCAGTCGGCCTCTTTCAGGATCTGGGTGTCGTGGTCCACCAGAATGACCGAGTTGCCATCGGCCACGAGGTCGTGCATCACGCCGGTCAGGCCCACGATGTTCGACGGATGCAGGCCGATGGACGGCTCATCCAGCACATAGAGCACGCCGGTGGTGCGGTTGCGGACGGCCCGGGCCAGCTGCATCCGCTGGCGCTCACCGGTGGAAAGGGTCGAGGCCGAGCGGTCAAGCGTCAGATAGCCCAGACCTAAATCCATCAGCCGCTTGGCGGTACTTTCGAATGCCTCACAGATGCTCTCCGCCATCGGGCGCATCTCTTCCGGCAGGCTGCCCGGCACGCCCTTCACCCACTCCACGAGGGCTTCCAGCGTCATCTGGCAGGCTTCGTCCAGCGAGATGCCCCGCAGCTTCGGCGCACGCGCCGCCGCTGAGAGCCGCGAGCCGTGACACTCGGGGCAGACATCTTCCCGCAGGAACTTTTCCACCCGCTTCATGCCCTTGTCATCCTTGACCTTTGCAAGAGCATTTTCTACGGTGTAGACGGCATTGTAATAGGTAAAGTCCAGCTCGCCGGCCTGGTTCGAGTTCCTGGCGTGGTAGAAGATATGCTTTTTCTCTGCCGGGCCGTGGTAGACGATGTCCTTTTCCTGTTCGGTCAGGTCGCGGAACGGCACATCCGTCCTCACGCCCATCTCCCGGCAGACGTCTGTCATCAGCGACCACATCAGGCTGTTCCACGGGGCCACTGCGCCGTCGTCGATGGTCAGCGAGTCGTCCGGCACCAGCGACGCCATGTCCACCGTCCGGACGCTGCCTGTGCCGCCGCACTTCTGGCAGGCACCTTGAGAGTTGAAAGCCAGCTCCTCCGCCGACGGCGCATAGAAATGCGCACCGCACTCCGGGCAGACCAGCTCCTTGCCCGCCGCGACAGCCAGCGTCGGCGGGATGTAATGCCCGTTCGGGCAGCGGTGGCTTGCAAGGCGGGAGTACATGAGCCGCAGGCTGTTCAAAAGCTCCGTGCCGGTGCCGAAGGTGCTGCGGATGCCCGGTACGCCCGGCCTCTGGTGCAGCGCCAGCGCCGCCGGGACATACAGCACCTCTTCCACCGAGGCTTTCGAAGCCTGGGTCATCCGGCGGCGGGTGTAGGTGGACAGCGCCTCCAGATACCGGCGGGAGCCTTCGGCATACAGCACCCCCAGCGCCAGCGAAGATTTGCCCGACCCCGACACGCCCGCAATACCCACGATCTTGTTCAGCGGGATGTCCACGTCGATGTTTTTCAGGTTGTGTACCTTTGCCCCGCGCACGAGCATTTTGTCTATCATTCTGTTTTTCCTTCCCTTCGGCCTTTTTGCGCCAGATGGATTCGATGAGGCCCGGGCCTCTGTAGGCCGCGGCTTTCCGGCATGGGACAACGACAAATCATTTTATTGGGATATGAAAGAGACGCCCTCCGCCTGCTTCGGCGCTGCCGGATGGCCCGGCTCTGCTTTCGTCAGCATCTGCTGGAACTTCCGGGCCGCCGTGTTCAGCGGACGGTGATGGTCGTAGATGAGGCAGATAGAGCGGGAGGGAATGATCTCCTGCAGATGCAGCTCGACAATCTCGCCGCGGGCCAGAAGCTCTTTTGCCATTGGTTCCGGCACAAAGGCAAGGCCCAGCTCACTTTTTACCAACGTGAGCATCTGGTCGGTGGTGGCGGCCTCGGTGTCGGGCCGGAGCACGGCGTCGTGGTCGAGGAAGAACTGCCGGTAGAAGTTCCGGGTCATGCTCTCATCGCTGAGAGAGATGAGCGGACAGCAGCTCAGTTCCTTCAGCGTCAGGCGCTGGCTGGCCAGTGCAGTGAAGGTCTTTCCGCCCACCAGCACCTCATAAAACGGTCTCAGTTCCACCATCTTCAGGCTCTGTTCTACTTCTGCCGGGGTGGAGATGACGGCAAAATCCACTTCTCCGTTCTTCACAGCCTGCACCGCCTGGGGCGTAGAGTGGTTCGAGATGCGCAGCCGGATGCCGGGATACTCGGTGTGAAACGTCCGCAGCTTTTCGGCCAGATAGATGTTCAGCGCCGTCTCCGTCGCGCTGATGCTGATGGAGCCGTGCTCGAGGGTGGCGCTGGCGCTCAGTTCTTCCTCCGCGTCCTGTATCTGCACTGCCGCCGAGGCGATGCGGGAGTAGAGCATCTCGCCCTCCGGCGTCAGGGTGACGCCCCGGTTGGAGCGGGTAAAGAGCACACAGTTCAGCTGGCTTTCCAGCCGGTTCATCGAGTGGGTGATGTTGGGCTGGTTGTTGCCCAGCACCCGCGCCGCTTTCGTAAAGTTCTGATACTTTGCCACATAATAGAAAATTTTGTAGTATTCCCAATCGACGTACATGGGAGCCATCCCCTCTTTCATACCAGAATCACATTTTTACTTCTCCCCCACCAGCGCCACGGCAGCATCATTGACATTCGTGCCAGTAGCGCCGGTGATGATCAGGCCGTCCACAGCTTTCAGTGCATGGTAGGCGTCGTTGTTCTGCAGGGTGTCGAACACATTCCAGCCCTTGGCGGTCAGTGCGGAAAGGGTGTCACCATCCACATAGCCGCCGGCAGCATCGGTGGGGCCGTCAGTGCCGTCACTGCCCACCGAGAACACTGCTGCATCCAGCCCGGCCAACGCCGGAGCCGCTGCAAGGGCAAGCTCCTGATTCCGTCCGCCGAGGCCCTTGCCCGTCAGGTGGACGACCGTCTCGCCGCCTGCGATGTAGGCCAGCTTTTTTCCCTGCCCCGCGTGAGTCCGGACGATGGAGCCAAGGAAGCTGCCCGCCTCCCGGGCTTCACCGCAGAGCTGGTCGGTCAGCAGGACGGGCTCATAGCCAAGCTCCCGGCAGGCGGCAGCGGCGGCGGTGCAAAGCTCCCGCACACTGCCGGTGATCCGGGTCGTCACGTTGTCCAGCATCTTGGGCGTTTCCTGCGCCAGAAGAGCTTTTGCCTGTTCCGAGAGCTTCAGGTGATACTTCTCCGCAATGGCAAGCGCCTGTGCGCAGGTAGAGGTGTCCGGCACCGCCGGGCCGCTGGCGATCATATCCAGCGGGTCGCCCAGAATATCGCTCAGCACGATGCTGAACACCTGAGCCGGGGCGCATGCCTGCGCGAACCGCCCGCCCTTGACGCCCGAAAGCCGTTTGCGGATGGTGTTCATCTCCACGATGTCGGCACCGCTGGCAAGAAGCTGGCCGGTGATGTCCTGCAATTCTGTGCCGGGGAGCAGCGGCTTTTCAAACAATGCACTTCCTCCGCCGGAGAGCAGAAACAGCACGGTATCCTCCGCTGTCAGCCCCTGCACCAGCTCCAATGCCTTCTCGGTGGCCGCAAAGCTGTTCTCGTCCGGCACCGGATGGCCCGCTTCATAACAATTTACTCCCAAGATCTCGCCCTTGACATGCTTGTATTTGGTCACGACCACGCCGCCGTCCACACGGCCCAGCGCTTCCACTGCCGCGTGTGCCATCTGCCATGCGGCCTTGCCCGCTGCGACCAGCAGCACCCTGCCGCCCTTGGGCGCAAAGGCTTTCAATGCGCGGCGGACCGCTTCGTCCGGCAGGACGGCGTTCAGGCTGGATGCGATGATGGCATCGGCATCCTTTCGCAGAGTCAGATTCATGAAACAGACCTCCTTGTGGGGTATGTTCTACAGCAGACCGGCTTCGGGCATGGTTTTTACAAAGCCCCGCTTGGCCGGGCCGTCCGGAATCATTATACAACAAGACCGGCGTTTCGGGAATACTTTCGGCAATGGTTTTGAAATTGCTGTACAGCTCGACATCACGGACTGTACCTTCCTTAGTTGGGTCTTGTATCTGATTTTTATACTCGCTCTCTACGAAATACCAGGATCTTGTTTACAAACATCCCCCATGCAGCCGCCGGATCACCTTAAATGCGACCTCATGTTCTGTTGTCAGCGGTTTTTTCAAATGTAGCACCGGTCGTGGCGGCTGGAACAAAAATCTATGAGGCGGTCGTTGTAAATGAATACCGCAGTACAAAGCAAGGAAATAAGTTTTATGTCCACGAAGTGTGCGGTTCTGATGGAAGCCTGTTAGTATTGGATGATGCAGGACGGATAAAACAAAAGCAGGAAAGCGCTGACACGGTACTCAAAACCGAGGAGGGCGGTGAACGCCCGAGCTTTCCTGCTAATAAAATTATAACACAGAACGATGCCCCTGTAAAGAAAACCATCCGCTCGGAAAAAGTTCGAACTTTGCAACGAAAATCACCCTATCCCCACCGACTTGACGGCATTGGTTTGAGTGGTCGCACACATAAATCAAGTTTGAAATGATCCTGTTTGCTGCAATAGAGTTGTTCCTTTCCTGGCAAGTATGGTATACTTATCTTGACCAATAAGACCCAATTTGGAGGCGGCATCAGAAATGACAGAACGAGAGAAAATGATAAATGGCGCGCTATACGATCCATCCGATCCGGAACTGGAGCAATTACGCCTGAATGCACGCAAATTGGCAAGAAAGTACAACCGGACGGATGAGGACCAACCGGAAGAACAAGCCGAAATTCTGCGAAAATTATTGCCTGCAACAAAGCAGTTTCCGTATTTGCAGGCACCGGTCTACTTTGATTACGGCTGCAATACGTACTTTGGAAAGTACAGCTCTGCCAACTTTAATTTCACCTGCTTAGATGTATGTGAAGTCCATATCGGGGACAATGTGATGATCGGGCCAAATGTCACATTGGCAACTCCCATGCATCCGCTTTTGCCGGAAGAACGGAATATCCAGAAGCGAGAAGATGGAAGCATTTATAATCTGGAATATGCCAAACCCATCACCATAAAGGATAATTGCTGGTTGGCATCCAACGTAGTGGTTTGTGGCGGCGTTACCATCGGAGAAGGCTGTGTGATCGGAGCAGGAAGTGTTGTGACAAGAGACATCCCACCCTATAGTCTGGCTGCCGGAAATCCCTGCCGGGTCATCCGCCAGATAACCGAGAAGGACCATATGGAAACTGCAGCTTGCCGGGAATAAGGCAAACGATCCCCCAGGAAAACGCTCCGGCTGCAAAGCAGAGCGCATAGAACCAATCCAAAAACACAGCCCCGTTCTGGTGAAGTGATATGCTACCCCTAGAGTAGACAGAGTAAAAACAAAACTCTGAATACTCTGGGGGTATTTTCATGTCAAAGACGGCGAAGATGCCCTGAAAGACCGACGAGGACTGCACAAGAAGGATTATAAACCGCAGACGGAAGAAGAACGGTTACGGATCTGCTGCCTGCAATACGCAGGCACAATACCCCGGTTCCGGCTGGTAGCAATGGATCGTAAGGTATTCGTCCACCTCAGGGCTGTAATCGTGAAGGATGTGCTTCGTTCCGTTCAACGCCACGTTTTTAATGCCGAAAGTTCAGAAGTCGTTGACTTTCAGGCATTCCCTGTGTATTCTGTAACATAGAAGGTCAAATGGTTTTTCACAAGATGCATAAAGCACATCCTCTTCCTGCGTATCTATAAGCCTGACTGGAATGCCCTGAGCGGCTGGCAACCGCCCACGGTCTGTGTAAAATAAACCCAGATATAAAGGAGGCAACCCACCATGAAGATGACCCGCAGAAACTTTCTTTCCACTTCAGCGGTTGCGGCGTTAGCCTGCGGCGCATCCCTGACCGCGCATGCAGCAGGCAGTACCGATGAAAACCGTCTGAACTTTATCACAGATATTTTCAAGGACTCTCCCCAACCGGGCGAGATTGAAGATGCAACGGCGATCACGGCAGAAAAGAACGCCGAATGGTATGAAAAGCTGGATTTTTCAGACCGGCGGGAGTTTGCCAACGCAGAACGCGGCTGGCTGGACAATGCGGAAGGTAAGATCATCTACGCCGAGGATGGCAAATTTGCATGGGATCTGCAGAGCTACGGCGATTTGAACCGGGATGCTCCGGACACTGTAAACCCCAGTCTGTGGCGGAATACCCAACTCAACGCCAAAGCCGGTCTGTTTGAAGTATGTGATGGCATCTATCAGGTGCGCGGCTTTGATATGGCCAATGCGACCTTCATCCGCACCAACAACGGCTGGATCATTTTTGATGTCCTGATGTGCAAAGAAAATATGCAGGCAGCAAAAGCGCTGATGGAAAACCGGTTCGGACCGCTGGATGTCAAAGCTGTGCTGTACAGTCATAGCCATGTGGATCACTTTGGCGGCGCAGAGGGTGCGATCGACCGGAACGATGTAGCGGACCCCAGCCTTTCCGTCGACAAACAGTTTGCCTCGGGCAAAACGGTCATCCTTGCACCGAAAGGATTTTTGAAACACGCCATCAGCGAAAACGTCTATGCCGGCATCGCAATGGCCCGGCGTGCGCAGTATCAGTATGGTACGGTGCTGGAAAAAGGGGAGAAAGGAGCACTCTCCATCGGCATCGGCATGGGACAGTCTACCGGTCATGTGAGCCTTATTGCACCGACCTATGAGATTGGGGAAGATGTTCCGAAGCTGACCATCGACGGGCTGGAGATCGAATTCCAGCTGACCCCCGGCACCGAAGCCCCTGCCGAGATGAACGCCTATTTCCCGAAATACCGCGCCCTCTGGATGGCGGAAAACTGCACCGGTACGCTGCATAATCTGTACACCCTGCGCGGCGCAGAGGTGCGCGATGCCAACGATTGGGCAAAGTATATCATCGAGGCAGATCAACGCTTCTGCAGCAAGACCGACGTGGTGTTCCAGAGCCACAACTGGCCGCACTGGGGCGAGGAGATCCATGAATATCTGCTGAACACGGCAGCCATCTATAAGTTTATCCACGACCAGACCCTGCATTACATGAACCAGGGCTATACCTCCAACGAGATCGCCGCCATGATCTCGCTGCCGGATGCCCTCGAAAAAGTCTGGTATCCCCGCCAGTATTACGGCACGCTGCCGCATAACGCCAAAGCCATCTACCAGAAGTATCTGGGCTGGTACGATGCGAACCCGGTCAACCTGGACCCGCTCCCGCCCAGCGATGCCGCTAAGAAGCTTGTAGAATATCTGGGCAGCACGGAGCTGGTGCTCTGCAAGGCAAAAAAGGACTATGCAAAGGGCGAATATCAGTGGGTGGCACAGATCACCAAGGAGCTGGTCTTTGCAGACCCGTCCAATCAGAAGGCACGCAACCTGTGTGCCGATGCGCTGGAGCAGTTGGGTTATCAGGCGGAATCCGGTGCGTGGCGCAACGCCTACCTGATGGGTGCGGCGGAACTGCGGAACGGCAATCTGTCTGGGCGGGCCCGCACGGCGAATGGTCTCACCAACAGTATGCGAGCAATGACGGTTTCCATGCTGTTGGATTATATCGCCATCCTGACGGATGCCAACGCTGCACAGAATGATGACCTGACCTTGAATCTGACCGTAACGGATGAGAATGAACAGTTCTATGTAACCCGTAAGAATGGCGTCCTGCTGTCTTACCCCGGCGAGAACCATCCGGATGCGCAGGCTTCCGTCACCTGCAAGCGTCTGCAGCTCTTTGCATTGATGACAGGTCAGCAGGCCGGGCAGGTACAGATCAGCGGAGATCCCACTGTCCTGAAACGCCTGCTGGCATATGCGTCCAAGTTTGAAAAAACCTTCAATGTCATTGAACCGTAAAAACGATTCGGAATTTCAATTTTTTCAAAAATATCTCTGGGGCTTTGATATGAAGCTCTGTCAAGAGGGCTGGCACCGTCCAGCCCTCTCTCTTTTTGCAAAAGTTTCCCTCGCTTTTTCTTGCGCCCTGCCGAAAACAGCGTGTTTTCAAAACTTTTTGTTGACGCCACTCGATTTTTGTGGCAACCTATCCCAACGATTTATAGCAATTCAACTTTTTGGCTGCCATATTGGAAACAAGGCAGCTGACTTCCCCTGCAGCGGCGTGAGCGTCCATCAGCAGCAAGATCTGATACGGCGCAAAGTACACTCCAAAATGCTGGCAGGGAACCCGATACAATACCGTCAGCGTTTTGACCTGTTTGCGCACCACCAGTCGGCTGTCCTTTTATTTCAAACCTCCTGCTGCTTGCATCCTGCGGAAAATGCGATTATAATAAGAACCGTCCAACTCGTTTTGTACAACGTTGTACCACAATCAAAAAGAAGAGGCTCCTTATGCAGGAACAGAACATTGCACAAATGCTTGAAAATCCATTCATGCAGTACAATCACATCGAGATCGTATCGGTAACATCGGACAGCGCCGTCATGTCGCTGGACATCCGGCGGGACACCACCAACATCTACGGTTATGTGCACGGCGGCGCATTTTTTACCATGGCCGACTGCTGTGCCGGGCTGACTGCCCGCTCTGACGGACGACAGTATGTCACCCAGAATGCTTCGGTCAATTTCATCCACAACGTCAAAGCCGGTCACCTGACAGCCCGCGGACGGACGGTCAGCCGCCGCCGACACATCTGTGTGGTGGCTGTGGAGATCACAGACGAGACCGATGCCCTGTTATTTTCCAGCACCTTTTCCATGTACTGTATCAGCGCCGAGAGCTGACTGCTCTTTCTTCCCCGCACTGCGCACGTTTTGCGTGCCGGTGCGGGGCTTTTTTATTGTGCAGTGTATTCTGTCAGCGGCCCACAGCTCTCCCTGGGAAGATACTCGATCGGCAGCAGCCGGCTTTCCGGAGTGACAATCTGACCGTCCAGCTGCCCCAGCACCAGCTGGATGCACTCCCGCGCCATATCCTCCATGGGCAGATAGACCACGCTCAGGCTCGGGATCGAAAACGCATCGGATTCCTCCGGGCCGTTGCCTACAGCGATCAGCCGGGGCAGCTTTTCACCGATATATCCTGCCTCACAAAAAGCCCGCAGCGCACCGTGCGCAATGGCCGAGGAACCGCAGAACACTGCGTCCGGCAGCTGCTGCTTCCACTCATGCCTCAGCCGATGCGAAACCGCCTCGTAACCGCCTCGTATGCTGTTTTCACAATACCGGTTGGCCAGGATCGTCAACCCGTGGTGCTCCCCTTCCAGCCGGAACCCATGCATCCGGTTTTCCATCCCCTCAAAGACCGGGCTGCTCGTCAGGACTGCCGCTGTCTTACATCCCTGATCCGCAAAAGCCCGCGCCGCCAGAGCACCCATCTTCAAATCATCCACATTGACGCTGCAATACCCATTGCAAACACGGTTGTACAGCACCACCGGGATCGGCAGCTGCGTATCCTCCAAAAACTGCAGATCCGCATAGGACGCATTGCAAATGATGGCCGCATGGCAGTTTGCGCCACTGGTCAGTGCCTCGCTTTCCTTCAGGTGGTCGTCGACATACGGGTAGATGACCAGCCGCACCGGACGTGCCGTTTTTTCGATCTCGGCCCGCAGACCATCCCAGAAGCGGAACATCATGCTGGCCCGGAAATCCTGTGCCCAGAACATGGCCACCACCAGCTCATTGGCACCGCTGCCGCCCCGCAGACTCCGGGCAGCCATATTGGGCTGGTAGCCAAGCCGTGCCGCCGCCGCAAAAATTTTTTCCTGCGTGGCCGTGCTGATCTTCCGCTCTGCCGCCTTGCCGCCCAAAACAATACTGACCGTACTGGACGAGATCCCGACCTCCTGCGCGATCTGCTTGATCGTAACCATGCTCTTCCCCACCTTTTTCTGATATCAGATTTATTGTACCCGTTTCCCTGTGTCTTGACAAGCCAAAAAAGCCTCTCTTATCTCAAACCAGCCGTTTTTGTGCACTCTGCATATTTTTCTCTTTTTCTTTTTAGTCATTTCAACAAAGTCGCATTTCTTTTCCTCCAAACTTCGTTTTTTTCTTGACATTAGTAAATCGTTGTACTACACTCAGTACGACGATTGAGTCAAACGTCGTACTGATGTTTGGCGTTGATATCACCTTTCCATCTATAAGGAGGCTATCGAATGAAGAAAGTTGCAATCGGCGGTGGCCAGGGCTTCTGGGGCGACAGCCCGGACGCGGCCATCCACATGATCCGCAATGCCGATATCCAGTATATGGGCTGTGATTATCTGGCAGAGCTGACCCTTTCCATCATGGCAAAGCAGCAGCTCAAGGACCCCACCAAGGGCTTTGCGCCCGACTTTACCACCCGCATCCTGAAGGAGGCCGGCAAGGAAGCCTGGGACAAGCACATCAAGATCTGCACCAACGCAGGCGGCATGAACATCAATGGCTGCGTGGACGGCATCCGCCAGTGGGCAGAAGGCAACAGCATGAGCGGCTATAAGATCGGTTATGTGACCGGCGATAACATCAAGGATAAGATCCCGCAGCTGCTGAAGGATGGCTGGACCTTCCCCAACTTCGACTACGACGGCAATTTCAACGATATTCTGGACAAGATCTACAACTGCAATGTCTACATCGGCCATGAGGGCATTGAGGGATGCCTGGCAGAGGGTGCCGATGTGGTCATCACCGGCCGTGCGGCTGACAGCGCCCTGTTCCTGGCTCCGCTGAAGTACGAGTTTGGCTGGGCTGCTGACGATTGGGACAATCTGGCCCGCGGCATCATGGCAGGCCATCTGCTGGAGTGCGGCGGTCAGGGTGCCGGCGGCAACTATATGTACGACTGGCGCAATGTCCCCCGCATGGACGAGCTGGGCTTCCCCATCGCAGAGCTGACCGATGATACCTTTGAGATCACCAAGGCTCCCGACTGCGGCGGCATCATCTGCGAACAGAGCTGCAAGGAGCAGTTCCTGTACGAGGTCCACGATCCTGCCAACTACCTGACCCCGGATGTCAACGTGGATATCAGCCATGCTACCATCACCCAGGTGGGTGACAACCGTGTCCGCATCGGCGGTGTCAAGGGCAAGCCCCGCCCCGACACGCTCAAGCTCTGCGTGGGTTACCACAAGGGCTGGAAGACTGTTTCCATGCTGAGCTTTGCATGGCCTGATGCCTACGAAAAGGCTCAGTACTGCGCCGAGGTCATCATGAAGAAGATGCAGCGCCGCGGCATGAAAGCCGATGACATCCACATCAGCTACATCGGCCTGAACAGCCTGCATCTGGGCGTGGCCGATATGAGCGAAGAGGCGCTGAAGAACCTGAACGAGTGTGTCCTGCGCATTGCTGTGTTCAGCGAGGACAAGAGCGAGTGTGCCAAGATCATTCCCGAGATCAGCCCCCTGCAGCTGAACGGCCCTCCGGGTGCTTCCTTCTTCGGCGGCCGTGCCCGTGTGCAGGAAGTGATGGCACTGTGGCCCACCACCGTGCCTCGCGATGCTGTACAGGTCGAAAGTCACATTCTGGAGGTGAAGTAAGATGGCAGAGATCTATCTGAACGATATTGCTCACGGCCGCTCCGGCGACAAGGGCGATACCAGCAATGTCTGTGTGTATGCACGCAAACCGGAATACTATAAGATCATTGAGCGCGAGGTGACCCCTGAAAAACTCAAAGCCTACTTTGGCGACATGGTCAAGGGCGAGATCACCCGCTACGATGTCCCCAGCCTGAACGGCTTCAACTTTGTTATGAAGCACGCTCTGGGCGGCGGTGCCACCATGAGCCTGCGTCTGGACAGCCTGGGCAAATCCATGGGCAGTGCCGTGATGCGCATGAAGATCCACGTTGAGGATGGAGAGCTGTAACATGAGTGAACATATGGCATTGGAGAACCTGACGGTTCTCGACCTGACCCGTGTGCTTGCCGGACCCTTCTGCACCATGATGCTGGCTGACATGGGCGCAAACGTCATCAAGATCGAGGTTCCCAAAGGCGGTGACGACACCCGCAGCTATCCCCCCTTCCGTGCCAAAAATCTGAATGGTGAGCGGGAGAGCGTCTATTTTGCCAACATCAACCGCAACAAAAAGGGGATCACCCTGAACCTGAAGGCCCCTGAGGGCAAGGAGATCTTCAAGGAGCTTGTCAAAAAAGCGGATATCGTGGTGGAAAACTACCGCCCCGGCGTGATGGACAAGCTGGGACTGGGCTATGATGTCCTGAAGGAGATCAATCCCCGCATCATCTATGCGGCAGTCTCCGGCTTTGGCTGCTACGGTCCCTACCACCTGCGCCCGGGCTATGATATTCTGGCTCAGGCCATGGGCGGTATGATGTCCATCACCGGTTCCAAGGGCGGAGAGCCCACCCGTGCCGGTTCGGCGCTGGGTGATATTCTGGGCGGACTTCATGTAACCATCGGCATCCTTGCCGCAGTCAACGCCCGCACCATTACCGGAAAAGGGCAGCGGGTGGACGTGAGTCTGATGGACAGCATGATCGCTGCCACTGAGAACACCGCCCTGAAGTACCTCGAGACCGGCAACATCCCGGCCCCCATGGGCAACCGTTATGCCGCTGTTTCCCCCTACGACAGCTTCACCTGCAAGGGCGGCAAGGTCATCATCGCGGCAGGCAACCAGAAGCTGTATGAAAAGCTCTGCAATGAGGTGTTGGAACGCCCGGACATGATCACCGATCCCCGGTTCGTGGATATGCCGGGCCGTCTGGCCAATCAGGATGCCATTGCCGAGGTCATTGAGGAGCGGATCAAGGATCTGACCCCCAACGAGGCCGCCGAGCTGGTACTGGCCCACGGCATCCCCGCAGGCCCCATTATGAACATCAAGGAGATCCTGGACGATCCCCATGTCAAGGAGCGCGAGATGTTCGTGGAGATGGATCATCCCACCCTGGGCAAGGTCACCGTGAACGGCTGTGCCATCAAACTGATGGACACCAAGCCCTCTGTGCGCACTCCCGCTCCCCAGCTGGGGCAGAACAACCGGGATATCTTTGAGGGTGTTCTGGGCATGACCGAAGAGCAGTTCAACGCTCTGCACGAGAAGCAGGTGTTCTGATCTCTGACCACCTTTACACACATTATTGAGGAGAAATCACATGCTGGCAGTATTAGGATTCGTCACCATTCTGCTGGTGCTGGCACTGATCATGAGCAAGAAGGTCTCTACCCTTGTAGCTCTGATCTTTGTTCCCGCCATCACCGGCTTCATCGCAGCATTCATCAACGCCCCCAATGTCATCATCCAGGCCGCACAGGCTGCTGCCGAAAAGGCCGGAACTGCTTATGTTGAGCCGGTCATCACATTCGGTACCCGCTTTACCAAGGCACTTTCCATCCTCAGCGCAGATTATATGGGCAAGGGCCTGAGCAGCATCGTTGCCACCGGTGTCATGTTCATCTTTGCCATCCTGTTTTTCAGTACCTGCTCGGATGCCGGTGTCTTTGATCCTATCATCAACCGCATCCTGAAGTTTACCGGCGAAGACCCCGTCAAGGTCTGTATCGGCACCTTCCTCATCGGCTGCATCTGCCATCTGGATGGCTCCGGTGCCACCACCTTCCTGATTGCCATCCCCGCCTGTATGCCCCTGTTCCAGAAGCTGAAGATGAACCTCTGGGTAGAGGCTACCATCGTGGCGCTGGCCGCCGGTATCATGAATGTTATGCCCTGGGGCGGCCCCACAGTCCGTGCAGCCGCAGCCATGTCCGGCCTGGGCTATGAAGTCACCGGCAGCGAGCTGTGGGTGGGCATCATGCCCGCCTGGATCGCAGGCTTGGTGATCTGCCTGCTCATCGCGGCTTTCCTGGGCAAAAAGGAAGCCAAGCGCATTGCTGCAGGCATCCCCGCGCAGGAGGTCACCGGTCTGACCGAAGCAAAGACCACCAACACCTCCAACGAACTGGCCCGCTCCGGCTGGCGCTGGTACTTCAATGTGGCACTGATCCTGGTCATCCTGTACGTCCTCGTTACCAACCGCCTCAGCCCGGCTGTCACCTTTATGATCGGCTACTGCGTCCTGCTCATCGTCAACTACCCCAGTGTGGATCTGCAGCACAAGATCATCAACAGTCACGCACAGGCCGCATTCCTGATGGTCTCCATCGTCTTTGCCGCAGGCGCATTCACCGGTGTGGTCAAAAATTCCGGTATGCTGGCTGCCATGACCGACTCTCTGGTCTCCATCATCCCCACCAGCATGGGCACCTTCATTGCCCCCATCGTCGGCCTGTTCAGCGTTCCGCTGAGCCTGCTGTTTGACCCGGACTCCTACTACTACGGCGTTATGCCGGTCATTGCCAACGCTGTTTCCGCTATGGGCGGCAACGCACTGGCTGTGGCAAAGGCTTCCATCATGGGCCAGATGACGCTGGGCTTCCCGCTCAGTCCCCTGACGGGTGCCACCTTCCTGCTGCTGGGCCTTTCCGGCCAGGACCTGGGCGACCACCAGAAGCACACTCTCCCCTACGCATGGTTTGCATCTGCCATTATGGTCGCCGTGGGCTGCGTAGCCTGTGGGCTGCTGTTCTGAGGTCTCACCAAAAGAAACACCTTCCTCCTTTTTCACCCATTCCTTCATTCTGATTCCGAAACGTATGCCGGGCGAAGTACCCGCAGCACGCCACGGAATGCGTGCAAACCAGCAGACTTCCACCCGGTGCTCCGGGTGGTGTCGGCTGGTTTTGCCGTTTTTGAAGGATACCGTCCTGCCCTTGGGGCAGAAAGGAGTTTTCTCTTATGCCCGAGTCCATCCAGACTCCTGTTCCTGCGGCGGACGAACTGGCCGCACAGGTGCTGCTGCTGGCACAGAGTCGGTTAACTGCCGACCTGCGTTTTTTATCCTCCGCCCTGGAACAGCTGAAGCCGATCCCCGTCCCTGCGCTGGACACCCTGTTTGCCGGGGATGGCCACTGCTTATACTATTGCCCTGAAACGCTGCTCCGCACATTCCGGGCACAGCAGTCTGTGCCCACCCGTGCCCTGCTGCATGTCACCCTGCACTTTCTTCTGGGGCATCCCTTCCAACGGCAGGAAATGGATCACCGCCTATGGAGCCTTGCCTGCGACATTGCCGTAGAGGAAGTCATCCGGGAACTGGAGATCCCCTCCTGCGCCCTGCCGGATGATGCTGCACAGGACAGCTGGCGCAGCCGCCTGCAGGATGCCTGCCCTCACCTGACGGCAGAAGCCATCTATAATTTTCTGCTGGAACGGCAGTACCCCGCCGATGTTCTGGCGGAATTGACCCGGCTGTTTGCCCGGGACAGCCATGCGCTCTGGTATGCTGCTCCCCATCCCGGCTCTCGTCCGGCCCCCAACGGACAGCTGCTGCCTACCGGGGAGGAGGATGCCGCCGACGAAACCGAACTGCGCAAAGCCGACACCCGGGACGAAACGCTGCAGCAGATGCAGCAGCGGCAGAAGGAAGCCCTGCGCAGACAATGGAAGCAGCTGGCCCGCCAGGCCAAGACCGACCTGGAGACCTTCAGCCGCCGTCACGGCAAACGTGCCGGAGCATTGATGGACGGGTTAGAGCCTGTGACCTTTGAGGAATGCGACTATACCGACTTTCTTCGCCGGTTCGGAGCACAAAACGAAGTGCTGCAGCTTTCCGAGGACGAATTTGACCTCATCTATTACACTTACGGTCTGCGCACCTACGGCAACATTCCTCTGGTCGAGCCGCTGGAATACCGGGATGACAAGCGCATCCGGGAATTTGTGATTGCCATCGACACCTCCGGCAGTGTACAGGGCGATATCGTTCAGAGCTTTTTGCAGCGCACCTGCGACGTTCTGCGGCAGAGCGGCTCCTTCACCGAGCGGGTAGAGATCTATCTCATCCAATGCGATGCCGAGGTGCAGAGCGTGGAGCGGCTGACCAGTCTGGACCAGCTGCATGAGCTGATCCCCCGGCTGAAGCTCCGGGGCTTCGGCGGTACCGACTTCCGGCCGGTGTTCGCCTATGTAGACAGGCTGCTGGAAGAGAAAAAGCTGACGAACCTCAACGGCCTGCTCTATTTTACCGACGGCGTGGGCACCTACCCGGAAAAATCCCCTGCCTACAAGACTGCCTTCATCTTTAACCGTGACGACCACATCAGCCCCCACGTTCCCAGCTGGGCCATCCGGGCTGTACTTACCACTGACAACATCCGCCTGCTTGAACCGCAGAAGACCCGAACCGAGGAGGACACCGAATCATGGATATAGCAAGTGCAAAGCAACAGATCAAAAATACCGTGCAGATCTACCTGCAGAAGGACGCTCTGGGCCGCTACCGACTTCCGCTGGTGCACCAGCGGCCCATCTTCCTGCTGGGTGCGCCGGGTCTGGGCAAGACTGCCATTATGCAGCAGGTCGCTGATGAGATGGGGCTTGGCCTTGTGAGCTATTCCATGACCCACCACACCCGCCAGAGCGCACTGGGTCTGCCTGTGATCGTAGAAAAGGAATACGGCGGCAAGCACTATCAGGTCAGCGAATACACCATGAGCGAGATCATCGCCAGCGTCTACGACTGTATGCGCACCACCGGCAAAACGCAGGGCATCCTGTTTCTGGACGAGATCAACTGTGTCTCCGAGACCCTCTCCCCTGCCATGCTGCTGTTCCTGCAATACAAAGTCTTTGGTGGGCATCAGATCCCCGAGGGCTGGGTGGTGGTCACCGCCGGCAACCCGCCCCGCTTCAACAAAAGCGTCCGGGAGTTTGATGCTGCCACCCGTGACCGGCTGAAGGTGATCGAAGTTGAGCCAAGCTATGAGGCATGGAAGGCCTATGCGCTGGAACACGGTGTCAGCCGCAGCGTCATCAGCTATCTGGATATCCGTCCCGAAGATTTTTACAAGGTCGAGACCACTGTGGACGGTCTGACCGTGGTAACGCCCCGTGCCTGGGAGGACCTTTCCGAGATCCTGCAGTATCACGAGGAGCTGGGCCTTGCAGTCGGCGAGGAGCTGACTACCCAGTATCTGCAGAACAAGCAGGTCGCCCGGGATTTTGCCATCTACTACGAACTCTATCAGAAATATCGTCAGGCCTACAATATTGATGCCATCCTGCAGGGTGTGTGGGATGAGGATGTCCTCACGCAGGCACGCAGCGCCAAGATGGACGAGCGGATGAGCCTTGTCAGCCTGCTGCTGGAAGCCGTGTTCCTGCAGATGGAACGCTGCACCCTGCGCCACGATGCGCTGCGTCTTATCGCGGCCGCCCTCAAAGCCCAGCGCGGGACGCTGGATGTTCCCGGCGATGCCCTGACCGCCCTCGCCGGGCTGGAGGACAACTGGCGCGCCGAAGCCAACAAAGCCCCCTCTGCCCGGCAGAAGGTCTATCTCGATCTGCTGTCGCTGACTGCCCAATGGCACGGAGAACTTTCCGGCTCCACCCCTTTTTCCGCCCTCAAGGCCTGCTATCAGCGCTCGGTCGCCGACCTGCAGGCTGAGGTCGCTGAAACGCAGAAGAAGCTTGGCGATCTGCTCCGTTTTTTACAGGAAGCCTTCGGTAAGGGAACGGAGCTGAGCATGGCGGTAAACGATCTGACCGTAGCCCCCGTAGCCACCGCATTTCTGGGGCAGTTTCTCAGCACCGATTACTTTGCAGCCAGCCGGAATCTGCTGCTGCACCGGCAGTCGGAGCAGCTGCTGCACCAGATCGATCTGACAGGACTGGTGTAAAATGGAACTGCTGCAATTTGAAGTAACCAACGCCGGAACGCTGGGCAGCCGCTGGACACCCCCCGCCCCGGAAACAAAAAAGGCCTCCTCCCTGCCCGGAGCCGCACTGGCAGCTCTCTTGCAGGAGGAGGATGACGAGGATGATTGGGGCGGCGATGCTCCCGACATGAGCGCAGAGTTTGCACGGCTCGGCCATCTGAACGAAGAGTCCGACACCGATGCCCTGCCCCTGACAGCAGACTTTGCCCCTCTGCCGGATGGCTCTCTGGCGCTGGTGCGCTGGCCCCGGCTGGCACGGCCTGCTGTGGTACCCGACACTGTAGAAGGCCGCACTGTCACCGCCATTGCCGCTGCCGCCTTTGCTGCCAGCCATCTGGATGAGGGCTGCTTTGCGCAGTTCGGGCAATCGCCTATCAGTTTCAGCATATTTTGTATGCGAATGGGCCGCGCAGTCACCACCGAAACGCTGGACGAAGGCGGGCCGACTTCCGTCACACTGCCGGACAGCATCACTCACATTGGTCCCTACGCGTTCTACCACTGCACAAATCTGACTTCCATCACCCTGCCGGATGCCATTTCCACCCTGCCTGCCGGTGTATTCGGCGACTGCAGCCGCCTTACCAGCGTCCATCTGCCGGAGCAGCTGCAGGTTCTGGGCTATCTGCCCCGCCCCACGGATCAGATCATGCCAGATGTCGGCACATTTGCCGGGTGTCATGCCCTGAAACAGCTGACGCTGCCTCCACAGCTTAAAATGCTGGGCGCTCACAGCTTCAACAGCTCCGGTCTGACGAGCCTGACCGCCCGGGATGCTGGGTGTGAAAATTGGAGCCGTACTGTCACTGTGGCTGTGTCTGCATTTGACCACACTGCCGCACTGCTCTGGCTGGAAAAGGCCGATGTTTCCGGCCATGTGGTGGCGCGGCTGGGTCTGCCCGTGGCCCGGGATAAAATTCTGGCAGGCGATGCCAAATTCGGAGCCATCCTGCGGGTACCGGTGCTGTTCTTCACCCAGCCGATGCCTTACTTTGACCAACTGGCCCGGGACGCATTCCGGCTGGATTTCTCGGCTCGTATGGCGCTGGCTCGGCTGGAAGCCTCTGCAGGGCTTTCCCCCGCCGACCGCCAGTGGTATTGTGCAGTTCTGGTGCAGTATTTCGACCGGGCTCCACAGTTCATGCCCTGCCCGGCAGAGCAGGCGTATGCCGCGTTATTCCGTTTTCTCTGCCGCTGTGAATTGCTGACTGCTGCCGATGTCAGTGCCATCCTCCGGATGGCCGGTGCGCTCTGCCTGCCCGCCGAACTCATCAGCGAGATGATGGAGGTGCGCACCCGCCGGTTTGAAACAGTCACCGGCTTTGAGGATCTGGAGTTGGATTGAACCGAATCATAAACACTGCGTAGAAAGATGCCTTGCCTGCACCGGCACGGTACAGATCGGAAAGGGGTTGGGATTTTCCAACAAGTGTTTTGCAACGCAAAACGAGCAGATGTATATATGTCTGCATTGCTTGCTACAATGGTGTTGGTTCTGAGAAGTTCACAGCCAGTGAGCTATACAGATGCCCAAACCTAAGCTACAATGAAGACGTGCTGAGAGAACGAAGCATTGCTTGAGCTGAACGCTCGTACGCGCAAACTGTTCTCCGCCATCTCCATTGCAGCGTTCGATTGACGCAGGTTGAGTTATCGGCAGATAAAAATGTTGCCGTACATCCGTGTCACAAAGCAAGCTGAATCGGTAATGGGCATAGGCGGAACCGGCATTAAAGGAGGTCAGAAAAATGGAAGTTGCTGTTATTACCGCCGTCGGTATCGATGTGTCTAAGAGCAAAAGCACAGTTGCGGTACGGAGACCCGGAGGCGAAATCGTACTTCGGCCTTTCGAGGTCCACCACACGAACAGTGACTTGAAAAAGCTGGCATCCACACTCAAAAACTGGGAGGCGATATCCGTATTGTAATGGAACATACCAGTACGTACTGGAGACCGATCGCACTGACATTGAAGGAAGCGGGCTTTTTTGTTTCCGTTGTCAATGCGATGCTGATCCACGATTTTAGTGATAATTCGATTCGAAAGCTAACGACGGATCGAGCAGATGCTCTTAAAATTGCAAACTATGCGCTCACCTTTTGGGATACACTACCCCCGTTCAACAATGAAGAAGAAACCAGGTTGCTTCTTAAAATGCAATCCAGAACAAACGAGCGAATCACTGCGACTGCAACAGCGTTACGGAACGGTCTGATTGCACTGACTGACCAAACATTTCCCGGGGTAAATATTGCATTTGATCCGAACACAAAAAATGCAAATGGGCATGAAAAGTGGGTGGACTTCTTTCTGCGTTATTGGCACAAGGATTGTGTCTGTCAATATTCCATGGAGGCTTTCACGGAATCTTATCGGGGATGGTGCAAACGAAAAAACTACAAGTTCCGTACAGATACCGCTCACAAAATCTATCTGCTTGCACAGGAGGGCGTGGCTACTCTTCCGAAATGCGAAAGTACGAAGATGCTGATTACGCAGGCTTGTAAGAACCTGAATGCCGTTTGCGAGGCCAAGCAGAGTACCCAGCTTGAAATGCAGCGGTTGGCTGCAATGCTCCCCGAATACGAGGTTGTGATGCAGATGGAAGGAGCCGGACCTATTACCGGGCCTGCTCTTATGGCCGAAATTGGTGATGTTCGGCGGTTCAAAAACAAGAAAGCGTTGGTGGCCTTTGCTGGTATTGACGCACCGCCGTTCCAGTCTGGTGCATTTGAATCCAAGTCACGCCATGTTTCTAAACGAGGTTCACCGCATCTGAGGCGAACTATTTTTATTGTATCGAATATTATTTTAACACGCTCAAACCCGGAAAATGCTGTTTACTGCTTTATGGACAAAAAGCGTTCCGAACGGAATCGTGCCGCCATTATAAATACCCTTGAGAGCGTTCTCGGTCATGCCGCGCACGACCTTTTCAGACAGGTCAGCCGAGTAGTATTCGGCGTAGCCTTCCAGCACCGATTCCAGAATAATGCCCTCCGGGCCAGCCGAAATGACTTCCGTTGCCGATACCAGTTTCACGCCGTTTCGCTTCAGCTGAGTCTTGTACCGGGCACTGTCGTAGCGGTTTCGGGCAAAGCGGTCAAGTTTCCAGACAATGATGATGTCAAAGATGCCACGCTCACTGTCCTCGATCATCTGCTGGAACTGCGGGCGGTTGTCCGTTTTTGCAGAGACGGCACGGTCGATATAGTGCTTCACCACCGTGAAGCCGTTCTTTTCCGCATAGGCGGTGCATTCCCGGATCTGACCTTCAATGGATTCTTCGCGCTGGTTATCCGATGAATAGCGGGCATAGATCACGG
>OLPD01000199.1_pt1 | contig 54280 bp, 47 predicted proteins | sample 1672111 | NCBI WGS metagenome assembly OLPD01 (sample SAMEA3136646, study PRJEB25190) | human gut metagenome
CTTGCCGTTGTAGTGGGCTTTTATGTTATTACCAATGTTACTCATACCCTGCATACTCCCTTAATGTCGGAAACCAACGCTATTTCAGGCATCATCATCGTGGGCGCAATTTTATTGATAGGATCAGGCAACTTAGTCGTGCAGATTCTTTCTTTTGTTGCTATGGCAATTGCGGCAATTAATATTTTCGGTGGTTTTATGGTTACGCAGCGTATGCTCAAGATGTTTGAGAGGAGCTCTGAGGATAAGTAATGCAGACACTCGTCTCTGAACAAATTCTTTCGCTTTTTATTAGTTTTGAAACTTTGGCTTACCTTTTGGCAGGTTTATTGTTTATTTTGGCTTTAGCAAATCTCTCTAAGCAAAAAACAGCGCTTCGGGGAAATAAACTTGGCATTGCTGGAATGACCTTGGCGTTGGTGGCGGTAATTTTAGTTGCGGTCGTATCTAACACCACTAATCCTTTAATGGCGGTTGTGCTGTTGGTAGTTGCTCTTCTTATCGGGGCAGCAATTGGCACCTGGAAAGCGCGAAGTGTCCAAATGACAGAAATGCCACAGCTTGTTGCGATGCTCCATTCTTTTGTGGGTGCCGCAGCGGTGCTGGTGGGATTCAATTCATTTATTACTACCCCCGGAGCAGTAATAAGTGACCCGACGGCAGTAGCAGAAAATGCTTTCCATATGGGAGAAGTTGGTATAGCAGTATTTATTGGTGCCGTTACGCTTACGGGCTCAATAATTGCCTATCTGAAGCTGGCGGGGAAAATTTCAGGCAAGCCGCTTACTTTACCAGGAAGAAACGCGATAAATCTCTTGATGTTGGTAGTTATTATTGCCTGCATTGCCTGGCTGGTGAACACAAAGGGATTAGAAGCTGGCCTCATTCCGCTCGGTATCATTACGGTTGTTTCTTTAGTACTAGGTTTTCACTTGGTTATGGCTATTGGTGGCGGAGATATGCCGGTAGTTGTTTCAATGCTAAACAGCTATTCAGGTTGGGCTGCTGCAATGGCTGGCTTTACCTTAGGAAATGATCTTTTGATCATTACGGGTGCTTTAGTCGGTTCTTCTGGTGCTTATTTGAGTTACATCATGTGCAAGGGAATGAATCGTAATTTTATTTCAGTTATTTTAGGGGGCTTTGGTTCTGATGGCTCCTCTACAGGAGGTGCTGCTATCACAAAAGCAATGGGCAGCTATACTACGATCACTCCAGAAGAACTTGCAGAAGAATTAAAAGCTGCTAAATCGGTTGTGATATGTCCTGGATACGGTATGGCAGTTGCGCAGGCACAATTCCCCGTAGCTGAAATGACTCATAAATTAATGAACTATGGGGTCGATGTTAAGTTTGCCATTCATCCTGTAGCTGGTCGTATGCCAGGGCACATGAATGTTTTATTGGCAGAGGCTAAAGTTCCTTATGATGCGGTATTGGAAATGGATGAAATCAACGAGGATTTTGATGAAGTAGATATAGCGTTAGTGATTGGCGCAAACGATACGGTAAATCCTTCTGCCTTAACTGATCCGAATAGTCCTATTGCAGGTATGCCTGTTTTAAAGGTATGGGAAGCAGGCAAAGTTGTAGTCTCTAAAAGAACAATGGGTAATGCAGGCTATTCGGGCGTAGAAAATCCCCTGTTTTATAACGACAATACCGACATGCTTCTAGGAGATGCAAAAGTTTCGGTTGACGCAATCGTTGCCGCTCTTTGAGGATGCGAAGTATCCGAATAAACTATTCGCTAAGCGGATGGAGCGGTTGGTTAACAATTAGTTCGAGCTTGTATTAAGAGCTCAGAAAATAAGAGAAACCGTATACCTTTAAGCACTGCTCAAAAGGTATACGGTTGTTTAAATTTTGGCAAAGATTATTTATTTTCTTCCAGGCGCTGAGATTCCTCGAAAGTTGCGCGGCCCATCTTAATGCCGCCCATAACATGAATATGAAGATGGCCTACGGTTGCTGCTGAATCAGGACCTGTGTTAATTACGCAGCGAAAACCAGACTCATTTACTCCTTTGATCTCTGCGACTTTTGGGACAACAGAGAGCAAATGACCTAAGACTTCTGCAGGAACGTTATCTTGTAGGTTGTCAAAATGCTGCTTAGGAACAATGAGGGTATGAATAGGCGCTTCTGGCTCAATGTCATCGAAGGCATAACAAAGATCATCTTCGTAAACTTTTGCAGAGGGAATTTCGCCAGAAATTATCTTACAGAACAAGCAATCGCTCATGAGGATCCTTTCTCGAAATAGATTCAGTGATTAAGGAGCGTTACCATGCAACTTAAAACAATTCTATTTTATCGTGAAGTGAAACCTCTGGTTTAATCAGTTCAATTTTTGCATCATCTTTTGGCGGTAAATTTTATGCAGACTGTTGAGCTTTTGAAGGGGAGTAAATGCGTAATGCTTTAGCATAGGCGCGTTTGCGAGCTATGACATAAAGAATTAGCATCGAAACACCAGTTACGATCCATGAAACTGGATAGATCAAAAGCAGATTGTCGTAACTGTACACCAAGGGGAACAACGTAAAAATAAATACAATACGCAACACGCAAGATCCAACAACGGTAATGATAGTGGGAAGAATTGACCAATTCATTCCGCGCATAGCAGCTGCACTTACCTCATAGGAAGAGGTCATAAATTCTAGTAGGCAAATGTGCCACATACGAGAGACAGCAAAGACAAGGGTGGCTGCTTCAGTGGTGAAGAAGCTCAAGAACACTTCGTTAAAGAGAACAAAGGTGCCTCCCACGATAAAAGAGAAACCTATGGCTGCAATCATGCAGAAGCGAAATATCTTATCGCAACGATCAAGTTTTCCTGCAGCATAGTTCTGGCCGGTAAAAGTTACCGCAGCTTGAGCAAAAGCATTGACGACAAAGTAGGCGTACGTTTCGTAATTGAGTGCAGCGGAAGACCCTGCGGTAGCATCGGTTCCGAAGCTATTGATGGCACTTTGTACGACTACGTTGGCTAATGAAAACACCATACCTTGCATCCCGGAAGGAATGCCAATATATAAAAGTTGCTTTAGGTCATCAGGAACAATGCGTATGCCTTTAAAGGTAAGACGATAGGTGTCTTCTTCAGTAAGAAGAAAAAACACGATTAAGCCCGCTGAAACCGCATTTGCTATAACGGTTCCTAGCGCAATGCCCGCAACTCCCATACCTAAGACAACCGTTGCGCAAACATCGAAGAAAATATTGAGAAGAGCCCCGATTGCAAGTGCAATAAGAGGACGACGCGTGTCGCCCTTGGCGCGTAGAATTGCCGAGCCAAAGTTATAGATAAGAATAAAAATAATGCCCGCAAAGTAAATATGTAGATAGATTCGTGCCTGATCCCAGGCATCAAGAGGCATATTTACTAAACCTAAAATCGGATCGGTTGCTACGATGCCGACAAGAGTTAAAGCAATACCACTTACAAGAGAAACAATCGCGGTAGTTTGAATGGCGCCACGTATACGACTGTAATCCTGGTGTCCGATATGGACTGCTACTACTACATTTGCTCCTATGGAAAGGCCCACAAAGAGCGAAACAAATAAGGCGATAATCGGGGCAACACCACCAACGGCAGCAAGGGCAGCGTTGTCAATAAAGCGTCCTGCTACGACTGAGTCTGCTGTGTTGAATAGCTGTTGGAAAATACTGGTAAGTGCAAGTGGAATTGCAAAAAGAATAACGCGAGAAGGTATAGGGCCGTTGAGCATATCGATGCTGTTTTTCTTCTTTATAGGCGCTTCTTTACTCATATGCGCGATACCCTCTTCTTGCGTTTCCCTAGATTTATTGTATTCAATTGAGCAGTGCGAATTTTCCACTCTTAAACCGGTTCACGCAAGATTAAGTTTTTATCGACATAGGGTCTACAAATTAAAGGTAAATGTCTATTTAAGCTCCACCGTATCGAATTGCTTGGCAGGGGCACAAACGCATGCATCCAAAGCACATAAAGCACTCGTGCTTTATCCAGGTAGGTTTGCCTTCTTCGTCTAGTTTAATGGCGTAGGCGGGGCATATATCTTCGCAATGGCCGCATGAAATGCAAGCATCAGTTACTTCGAAATTATCAGTGTAGAGGCATTCTTCAATATTTACGCGATGATAAAATTCTGCGGCGCTTTGCGTGGCTCCTTTTGTTGGTTGTGTTTTGGGCAGTTGAACAGATTTTTGCGACGTATCGTCTGATCTGCTTGCGGTATCTTTTGTATCCATAACCTGAGATCCTTAAAGCGCTTTAATTGAAAAACTAAAGTAGTTCAAAGGTAATTGTACTGGCTTGCGACAGGGCGAAAATGTCTATTTCTGCTGTTACGATGAAATCTCGTCATGCTTTTCGATGCTTTAATGAGTTCATTTGATGAATGCCACCTTCCTTTGTCCGTAGAATATGCATTCTTCGTTTCTTTATAGGCAAGTTTGAGTATAATTTTTGAGTTACACCGTTACTCGTTTTAAGGCTTTAGAATTATTTCTGCTGTCATAGCATGAAGTTGAGTTTTAGGACCCAAAGGAAGCGCTAACGTAAAGGGAGCGCAAACTAAGCTTTTGAAATGAGAACAGCAACAGATATAACGATAAGACCAACAGAGAAAGAAAGGTCGCACCGTGGCCAATAGCTACAAGCAAACTATGAACTTGCCGCGCACCGACTTTGCGATGCGTGCAAATCTGCCCGAAAACGAACCAAAGCGCCTTCAATTCTGGAACGATATTGATATTTATCATAAGGTGCTTGAAAAGAATAAGGACAACGCTCCTTTTGTATTGCATGATGGTCCCCCGTATGCAAATGGCCCTATTCATGTTGGTCATGCTTTCAATAAGATTTTGAAAGACTTTGTAAACAAGAGCCACGCACAGCGCGGTTACTTTACGCCCTATATTCCCGGTTGGGACTGCCATGGTCAGCCGATTGAGCATATGGTAGAAAGAACGTTAGGCCCTAAGAAAATGGCTGAAACAAGTCAGCCAGATTTGCGTAAGCTTTGCCGTAAATGGGCCGAGGAGCATATCGATATTCAGCGTGAAGGCTTTAAGCGTTTAGGTGTTAATGCAGATTGGGAACATCCTTATCTAACCTTCATTCCTGACTATGAAGCTGGCAATGTTGAAATCTTTAAAACCATGTACCTGAACGGTTCGATCTATCGTGGTCGTAAGCCTATTCATTGGTGCAAGCGTTGTCATACAGCATTGGCTGAAGCCGAAATTGAGTATGCAGATGAAGTTTCGCCTTCCATTTTTGTAAACTTCAAATTGGATGCGGTACCTCCTGTTTTTGAGGCTGCGGGTGTAACAAATCCAGCGTATGTACTGATTTGGACTACCACACCTTGGACTCTTCCTGCGAATACGGCCGTTTGCTTAGCTCCTAATGCAGACTATGTAATGGTAAACGCTGATGGTGCCTATACCATCATGGCGTATGACCTGCTTGAAGATGTTGCTCAGACTGCTGGTTGGCAGTCTTATGAGCCAGTAAAGGATGCTGATGGTCAGGTCATTACCGTAAAGGGTCGTGAGCTTGCGGGTGTTTCATATACGTGTCCTATTCGCCAGGATCTTAAAGGCATGATTATCTACGGCGATCATGTAACCCTTGATTCCGGCACGGGTGCTGTTCATACTGCTCCTGGTCATGGTCAAGAGGACTATGCGGTTGGACTTGAGTTTGATCTTCCTATCCTTATGCCTGTAGACGATAACGGCGTATTGACCGATGAAGCAGGTCGTTTTGCAGGTTTGGATGTAGACGAAGCTAATCCAGAAATTATTAAGTGGTTAGATGAGCAGGGTGTTTTAGTAGCTCACGTGGATATTACGCATAGTTATCCACACTGCTGGCGTTGCCACCAGCCCGTCATTTTCCGTGCGACTGACCAGTGGTTTGTTTCCATGGAAAAGAATGACCTCCGCAAGAATGCGCTTAATGCTATCGAGAACAAAGTAAAATGGGTTCCCGCTTGGTCTTCCCGTCGTATTGGTTCAATGGTAGAGGATCGTCCCGACTGGTGTATCTCTCGCCAGCGCTCATGGGGTGTTCCCATTCCGGTGTTCAAGTGTGCAAAGTGTGGTTCTACAGTAGCTACGGAAGAAACGTTTGATGCGGTAATCGATCTTTTCCGTACTGAAGGAGCAGATGCTTGGTTTACCAAGGAGCCAAAGGAATATTTGCCACATGGTACTGCTTGTGAAAAGTGCGGTTGCACTGATCTTCTTCCCGAAAAGGACATCTTAGATGTTTGGTGGGAGTCAGGTGTATCTCACACAAGCGTTTGCAAGCATCGCAGTGATGAAGGTTTGCGTTTCCCTGCAGATCTGTATTTAGAGGGTTCAGATCAGCATCGTGGTTGGTTCCAATCTTCGTTGCTTACTAGTGTTGGTGCCTATGGGGTTCCTCCTTATAAGACCGTTATGCATTGTGGCTTTACCGTTGACGAGCAGGGCCGCAAAATGGCTAAATCACTCGGTAATGGTATCGATCCTGCAGAGGTTTGCAATAAGTACGGTGCAGATGTTTTGCGTCTATGGACCGCAAGTGTTGATTTCTCACAGGATGTAAGTATTTCTGAGAATATTTTGAAGCAGGTTTCGGATGCTTATCGCCGCTTCCGTAATACCTTCCGCTTCCTGTTGGGTAATTTGGATGATTTCGATCCTGCAACAAATGCGGTTTCTTGGGATGAGCTCGAGCCAATCGATGCGTATATGATGGCAAAAGCTGTTTCAATTTTGAAAGACATTGAAACAGCTTATAGCGAGTATCGCTTTAAAGACGTCTATCGTTGCGCTTATGACTTTGTGAACGATCTATCCTCAGTCTATATGGACGTAACCAAGGATCGTCTCTATTCAGAGGCTCCTGATTCGGTTCGACGCCGTGCTGTACAAACTGTCCTCATGAATATTCTGGAAGTTTTGGTTCGTGTTCTTTCGCCAATTCTTTCCTTTACTTGCGAGGAAGTTTGGGCTCACTATCCAAACACGGTTCGCGCCAATGAGGATCGTGAAATCAGTGTTCAGCTTGCTGGTTGGCCAAAAGTTGAAGACTTTACTCCAGCACTTCCTCCTGAAGATGAACTTACGAATATCTTGAATGATTTTGGTGAAGTTATTGCGGTGCGTGATGTGGTTACTAAAGCACTAGAGGATGCGCGTGGTGAAAAGACAATCAATAAGAGCCAGGAGGCAACCGTTACGGTAGCTGCTCCGAAAGCTTTACTTAATAAGCTCTCTTGCTATGAAAACACTGTCTTTGAAGAGCTGTTTATCGTGTCAAGTGTTTCCTTTGTTGAAAGTCAAGAACTTGCTGCTTCTGTTGAGCCAGCAACAGACGAAAAATGTCCTCGTTGTTGGAATTTCCGTGAACTAGGCGGTAATTCAAATCATCCACATGTTTGCAAACGTTGTGGTGATGCCCTCGATGCAATGGGCTTTTCGGAGGCTGAATAAGAGCTTGCAAGAAAGAAAATAATTCATAGCTCGTTATGCAATTTGATATCAAACAAAACAAAGGATCCCATCGTACACCTTCGCAAGAGGAGGGAAAGGGTGGGATCCTTTCGCGTGTGTCTGTAGGAAAGTTCATCGTATTTGTTGCTGTTTCTTTAGTTTGGCTTGCTCTTGATATGGGAACAAAAGCCTTTGCCAATTCATTTGAAAGAGGTGAAGTCTTTGCTGGTCCTTTTGCGGGTTTGTTCCAATTTCGTTTAGCGCACAATACTGGCGCAGCGTGGAGTATGTTTAGTGGGTCAACTTTTGCATTAGCGGTAATTGCAATTGTAGTGCTTGTGGTGCTTCTCGCAGCGGTTGCGCTTTTCTCTCGTCATATAACTTGGCTTGAGGCTTTTTCGCTGGGCTTAGTTTTTGCGGGTGGTATTGGCAATGCAATCGATCGTTTAACTTTAGGATATGTTGTTGATTTCATTCAGACACTCTTTATAAATTTCCCCATCTTTAATGTGGCTGATATTGGGGTAACGTGTGGTGTCGTGTTATTTCTCTTGTCGTTTATTATGCGAACGTTTAGGGAAGAATCTTCATCCAAGAAAGGAAACTAGCACTTATGGCTCGTAGTCTTTCAATAACAGTAACTGATAGGTATGACAACATGAGACTTGATTCGTTTTTGTTTGAATCAGGTTTGTATGAATCTCGTAGCAAAGCGGTCAAACAGATCGAAGCGGGAAAAGTGTTTGTTGGTGGACAGACTCCAAACAAAAAAACCCTTGTTCATACGGGTGATTTTATCGTTTATGAAGAGTACGAAGCGAATGATCGCATATTTTTGGAGCCTCAAAATATCCCCCTGGATGTTTATTATGATGATGAAGATTTGGCAGTTATAAATAAGCAGGCAGGACTGATCTGTCATCCTTCTCCAGGGCATCCCGATGGAACGCTTTCGAATGCCTTAATCGCGCGGTATGGACGCGATAATCTCGCGCATATTCAAGGAGATGATCGTCCAGGTATTGTCCATCGTTTGGATGGTGATACCAGTGGACTTATGCTTATTGCAAAAAACGACGAAGTGGGTTTTGAACTTCAAGATGAAATTCGCTCTCGAAATGTTAACAGACGATATTTATGCTTGGTTCATGGCAATATCGCAAGTGATACGGGGCTGATTGACGCGCCTATTTTCCGCAGTGATAAAAATCGCTTGCGCATGCAGGTTTCAGACAAACCGCAGGCACGTTCCTCGGTGACGACCTTTAAGGTTCTAGAGCGTTTTGAATCGGGAAACAAGGATAATGGTTTCTCCCTTATCGAGTGTAAATTGTATTCAGGACGTACACACCAGATTCGTGTCCATATGGAATATATTAAGCATTGGTGTGTGGGTGATCCCACCTACGGAACGCCAGGTAAAGCGGACAATCTGGGTCTTCATAGACAATTTTTGCATTCCTATTTTATTGAGTTTACTCACCCTAAAACCCAACAGACCCTTAACTTCCTCGCACCTTTCCCAGAGGATTTGCGTGAGGTAATGCATAAGTTACGTGATCGACGCATCGGTTTGACGGATGCAGGTCGTGAAGTGCTGAAGCAGTATTGCGAGCAGGGTAGAGGTGTTGCAGAAATGTTGGGCGACACCACAGTTGAATCATTTAGTCATCTCTGAGATTCTTCGAAATCAGAGTTTAATTCGATAGAAAAACAACCCTTTGAAGGGCTTAATTAAACGGTTAATAAAGCCCTTCAAAGTTGACCTATATATGGTACAGCCACTTTTAAAACCCCTAATCAATAGATATACTTTAAAAATAAATTGAATCTCCCATAGAATAAGGTGATGGGGTATGGCTGCCAACAAAAATTCGAAGTTGAAGCTTCTTTGTATCCAGCGGATGTTGGAAGAGGAGACAGACGCTGATCATGGTCTGTCAATGGCAGAAATCATTCAACGCTTAGCGGAAGAAGGAATAGCTGCAGAGCGAAAAAGCATTTACCGTGATCTTGAGATACTTCGCGAATTTGGGCTGGATATTAAAACATATCAGCGCAACCCAGTTGAGTATGCGATTGAGCATCGGGATTTTACGCTATCGGAATTAATGCTGATGGTTGATGCGGTTGCTTCGAGTAAGTTCTTAACGGTGCGCCAAGCTAATATTTTGCTTGCAAATATCAAATCTTTGGCAAGTTTAAGTCAGCAGCAAAAACTTGACCGTAGCATTCACGTTGAGGGAAGAATTCGCTCAAAAACAGAGTGTGTTTTCGAAGCGGTTGATATTATTCATAGTGCTATTCGAAAACGAAAAAAGATCACTTTTCAATACCTTCACTACGGCATCGATGGAAAACGTCATCCAGCACATGGAGGTAGACGGTATGTTGTGACGCCTGTGGGAGTTTCCTATGATGGCGGCTACTACTATGTAACGTGCTGGAGTGATACGCATGGAAGATTCAATGAATATCGTATTGATCGCATGGATCACTTGACTATTAGCGCCGAAGAGGCAACGAGAAACGAATCGATTGCTCAGTTTTCTTTCAATAAGAACACGTATGAATATTTTGGTCGATTCGATGGGCCCCAAACGGTAGCTTTGTTAGCTGTTCAAGATGATAAGGTCGAAATCATCACTGATCGCTTTGGTTCCCATGCTGAATTAATTCCTGAGGGTGCTTATGCAAAGGCAAAGGTTTCTGTTCGAGTGAGCCCGCAATTCTTTGGCTGGATTGCGGGCCTTGATGGAGCGGTACGCATTATTGGTCCTCAAAACTTAGTTGATGACTATAAAGCGTATCTACAATCGCTGATTGACGGATGCTAGACACTAGATGCTAGATGCTAGATGGAAAGAGTTATTGTTCCTTGTTTGTTAATGAAGGTGTAGGTGCGTCCGTCATTAAGTGAAAGATTAAAGAGACGACGTTGTGAATGTATTTTTTCGCAAGGCGACTTTTCAGTGGTTTTCGTAATCGAGAACATATGAATGCTTTGTACTTGCTTTCCAACGAGCCCCTTTATCCTGCGATAGGCAAGCCAGTGAAGACATGAGTTTTCATTGGCTTGTTTGTTTTCGGCTGAATTATTTCTTGCTTCATAAACAGGAGCATTCGTGTCAAGATATCCTGTCCACACATTTATATTCTTGTTGTCGTGATGGGGAGCAAGAACAACATCAATGGTTTCGAATCGCAACAAGAGGGGCGCTTCATTGACCCATCTGCCGTCATATCCTTCCCAGATACGTTGGATATCTACCAGGTAAGTTCCAGGCAGCCTTTTGAAGATTCGCTCATTCCAAACATCGGTGGTTTTATCGGCGCTTCTGTTGAATGAATTACCGAGAATTAAATGACCGTTTTCATAAAATGGACCGCTGTTTAGAGCACTAATGAAAGTCCGTTTGTGGGGAAGGATTGGTTCGGGGCAGGATAGTGCATTAAGGGCATTATTGAGATTTTGAGGAATAGGTATGTTGTCTGGGATGGTAGCTGCATTATTTGTGTTGCCGTAGAGCATTTTCATGGGAGATTCTTTAAGAGCAAACATACCGTACTCCTTTCTGGTAGAAGAGCTGCCTTTTTGTGGCGGCATCTATCTTTTTTGGTTGAGTTTTATTGCTGCTTTAGCTGTAGTCTAAAAAAATAAGGACTTATAGCTGTCCAATTATAGGGACACCCATTTTTTTACCCCTTTATCTCTAAGTCGATAACGTTTACAAACGGTTTGACAGTTATGCCAACGTAAAGGCCAATGCTTGGTTACAATGAATGCTTGAAAAGACGAAGGAGGCTTTGCGTGCAGAGCGGTGTGTTTGCATGGTAAATCAGGCAACTCAAGAATCAACAAATCAAACAGCAGCAACTCTCGATAGGTTAGAACCCGGAAAAGATGCGGTGATATCGGCAGTTAAGTGTACCGACGTTTCGCTCCGTAAGCATATTTTAGATATGGGTCTCACTCCGGGGACGGAGGTTATGTTAGTAAAGCGCGCGCCTATGGGCGATCCGCTTGAGCTGAGACTTCGTGGTTATGAGCTTACCTTGCGCAATGACGATGCATCGTTTATCGAGCTTGAAAATGTCCACGATGCGCACAATATTCCTCGTCCTAATCCTAAGCTTTCTTCGAGCCCTCATCCTGGTACGGGTGAGGCGGGCATATTTCATCCTCGAGGAGAGGGTCATCCGCTGCCTGCCAACAAGACTCTTACCTTCGCATTGGCGGGCAATCAGAATTGCGGTAAAACAACACTGTTTAATCAGCTTACTGGCTCTAATCAACATGTTGGCAATTTTCCTGGTGTTACGGTAGGAAGAAAAGACGGGGTTATTCGTGGACATGAGAATACCTTGATTACAGATCTTCCTGGTATCTATTCTCTTTCCCCTTACACGGGAGAGGAGGTAGTTACGCGAGAGTTTATTCTTCAGGAAAAACCCAATGCAATAATCAATATTGTTGACGCTACCAATATTGAGCGTAATTTGTATCTCACTTTGCAGCTTATGGAATTGGATATTCCTATGGTACTGGCGCTCAACATGATGGATGAGGTAGCAGCAAATGGGGGATCAATCGATATTAATGGTCTTGAGCGTCAGTTGGGCATTCCTGTTGTTCCCATTTCGGCTGCTAAGAATGAAGGCATTACTGAATTAGTCGAACATGCACTTCATATTGCGCGCTATCAAGAACGGCCTGGGCGTTTGGATTTTTGTCCGGCAGATGGACCCGATAAAGGAGCACTTCATCGTTGTATTCATGGGATTTCCCGTTTAATCGAAGACCATGCCCAACGAGCAGGTATTCCTCTTCGTTTTGCCGCTACGAAGCTTGTTGAAGATGATAATCTCGTCCGCGATGCTTTAGGGTTGGACATAAACGAAAAAGATGCCATTGAACATGTGGTTTCTCAAATGGAAGAAGAATCGGGTAGCGATCGCATGGCTGCTCTTGCTGATATGCGATTCAGTTTTATCGAAACCGTATGTGCTTCAACAGTAGTAAAGCCTCATGAAAGTAAGGAACATAAACGCAGCCAAGCAGCTGACCGCATTTTGACCGGTAAATATACAGCGCTGCCTGTATTTATAGGCATAATGGCAGTGGTATTTTGGCTTACCTTTGGTGTCTTAGGTCAAGGCTTATCTGACTTATTGGAACAAGGTATCGGATGGTTAACTGAGCTTGTTGATCAAGGACTTACCTTGTGGGAGGTAAATCCAGTAGTTCATTCCCTTATTATTGATGGAGTGTTTGCAGGAGTGGGAAGCGTTTTAAGCTTCCTGCCTATTATCGTAGTACTGTTCTTTTTCCTGTCTTTATTGGAAGATTCAGGATATATGGCACGCGTTGCCTTTGTGATGGATAAGCTACTTCGAAAACTCGGTCTTTCTGGGCGTAGCTTTGTACCGATGCTTATTGGGTTTGGATGTTCGGTTCCTGCCATTATGGCAACACGTACGTTGCCATCTGAGCGGGACCGTACCATGACCGTAATGCTTACTCCCTTTATGAGCTGTTCGGCTAAATTACCTATTTATGCGCTTTTTACGGCAGCATTTTTTCCCGAACAAGGGGCCTTAGTAATGATCGTGCTTTACCTGCTCGGTATGGTAATTGGCGTTTTAGTAGCTTTAATTCTCAAGCATACTATGTTTAAAGGTGAACCTGTTCCTTTCGTAATGGAGCTACCCAACTATCGTCTTCCCTCAATGGGTAATATGCTTCGTTTAGTTTGGGAAAAAGCTAAAGATTTCCTTACTCGTGCGTTTACTATTATCTTCCTTGCTTCAGTGGTAATTTGGTTTTTACAGACCTTCGATATCCGTTTTAATGTAGTTGCTGATTCTGCCGATAGTTTATTAGCATTATTAGGTGGTCTCATCGCTCCTATCTTTATGCCACTTGGTTTTGGAGATTGGCAGGCATCAACGGCATTGATTACGGGATTTGCGGCAAAAGAAAGCGTCGTGAGCACTCTCACGGTTCTTTTGGGTGGATCGAGTGCTGCTTTAGCAAGTATGTTTACTCCTTTGACCGCTTTTACGTTTTTGGTCTTTGCTCTTTTATATACACCGTGTGTTGCTGCTATTGCTGCGGTAAGAAACGAACTAGGCGGCAAGCGTGCTATTGGAGTAGTGATTATGCAATGTGTGGTTGCCTGGGTAGTGGCGTTTATTGTTCACGCTATTGGTCTTGCTTTTGGCTTAGGTTAGTGTGCGCCTTGTTTTGTTCTTTTGTATCCGTGCAAACGGCTAGCATGACACGGGTGAGGGAGTTCTTATAAAAAGAGGCTGCCTGATTGAGGAGCGTTTTGCCCGTGAGCTTTTAAGTGTTCTTTATATTTCTGATAATTTGACTCGCAAGGGAGCAAATCATAGGGCATGCAGTGCTTGATCATGTAGAAGAGTGCTAACAAGGGGAAGGCAATAAAGCTTACTTGCAGCGCTCCTGCGATCACCACAAGCCGTAATCCGTAAAATACCATTCGCAGTATTCCGGATCGAGGCGCTGTTTCAAAGGACATTCGAACAAACTTCCCTCCTAACGTGCTGCCATGATGCAACCAAGGAAACACTCCTTGAGTGAAAAGGAAAGCAAGACAACCTACTACTAATGAAACGTTTGTTGCTGCAGTTACTCCGTTGTTGTTATCAAATCCAAGAAGCGCATAGGCAACTTGCACTCCAACCCCTGCTGCAGTGGAAAGCGTAACAACAAAGGTCATATCGAGGCAAAATGCTATAACGCGTCGAACGAAGCCTGGATTATGGGTAAGCGTTTTTTCCTGAACTATTCGGGATGGTAGTACTTTTTCGGAGGCAAGATAGAGCGCCCATCCCAATGCGGTACCTGAAGTATTCCAGAGAAGATCGCATACATCAAAAGTGCGGTAGGAATAGGGGTAGAGGAAGAAGAGTCCCGTTAATTGTGCTATTTCAATAAGGAGGGAAATAACAAGTCCTAAAAAGAGGGAGTGGAATAAAGGCGCACGGAGTAATCTTCCTGCTATAAAACCAAGCGGAACAAAGAAAGCTATGTTAGCGAAAATTTGAGGTATGGCCCCGATACCATCTTTTGCAAGGTCGTTCAAAAAACCAAAAGGATTAAGCTGCGGGGCAATACCGTAGGTAATGCCTAGCCCGCTTTCACCTGAGGGAAGAGGATAAAGGGTAAAACAAACAAGCGAAAGGGCATAAAGAACCGAAAGATAAGCACCTATAACCGTGTTAAGGTGCATTCGTCCATCGCGATGGTAAAGAAGTGCGATTAGGGGCACGCTCAAAACACCAGAGGCGAGTGGCCATAACGCTAAGGCAACGATGAAATTATCGCTGTAATTATTAATAAAATGTGCAATCAGTTCCATGATCTTGCTCCCCGCCTTTTTAACTTTGCTCACTTTTAATTATTCAAATGAACCTGTCAGCAACCTGACAGGCCGCTAAAGCTTTCTCAACAATTGAAGGGGAAGTGAAACGTGGTGGGATTTAGCAATATGCAATAAGCCACACGAAGGGTGGTTCTTTGTTTGCGCATATCAAGTGATAATTCTGCTTAAACTTTAGTCTGAAGCGCGCATCTTTCGAGAAAGTTAGCTGTTTGCAATGGGTACACTAAAGCCATCTATGCGCTAGTTTTTCAAGGATTTGGAATGGATATTCGTCAACTAACTTATTTTGTTTCGACGTACGAACATAATTCTTTTTCGGCTGCTGCAAAGGAATGCTGTGTTACGGTGCAGACTATTTCTAAAGCAATTAGTAACTTGGAACAAGATCTTAATAATGAGCTGTTATTTGTTCGGAAAAATAATGGCGTAATTCCAACAGAGTTTGGTAGAGCGTTTTATCCAAAGGCAGTCGATGCTTTAAAGTCATTTGATTCAGCAGCGAGCTATATTGATGAATATCATGAACAGCGGCAACCTCATGAAGTTCTAACAATTAAGCTTTGTGTTCCAGACTTTCCGCGTAGCAGATCTATTTGTGTGAATATCAATAAACTGTTACAGGTTGTTACTCGAGATATAAAAGTGGAAACTCAGATTGCCACCTTTCCTCAAGGGATTAAAGCGCTCGATAGTCTTGAAGCAGATATGCTGGTTACTCTTGGTGAACCCGATACGAATGCTTATGATGTGGTTCGAGTGGGAGTAATGCCTACTGCTGTTGTTGTTACTGAAAATCACCCTTCGCTTAAGCGAGAATATGTTACTCGCGAAGATCTGGAATCATTCCCTGTGATTTATGCAAACGATTTCGACATGGATCGGTCTGGTTCAATCGTTAATATGTATAAATCAGGGGGGGTATGATCTTCATTTGCATAAACCAAAAAATCCCTTCTCTTTTGCATTTACGCTTTTTAAAGATAAAGCTATGTGTTTAGTAATAGGAATTCCTGCTATTATTCCAGAGGGACTGGGATTGGTTATGAAACAAATTGACCCAAACGATATGCTCCCTGTTCCTATTTGCCTGATAACAAGAAAAGGTTCTAAACCTCAGGGTTATAAGGCAGTTGAAACTTTCCTTCTCAATGATGGTCTCATGAAGGGATTTTCATCGTTTAAATAAGCCTGTATCTTTTTTCTGAAAAGAGGATATTTTAGGGTTTGGTTTGCTACGGCTATTTACAGGTAATGGCGCGTAGTATCTTGCGTGGTTCGTATACAATAGAGAAGGTTTGTGCCCTTGATGTGTTCTGTTGTATAGAATTATGCGTAATCGGACACGATGCGATTGCTTAGAGAATCCATCTTGCAGGCAAGGGCAAAGTCACTTTGTGATACTGGCAAGTGAGGTATGTAATGTCTGAAACTTCTGAAGATAAACGTGCTCCTTTTGGATACTGTACCCAGTGCGGAGAACCTTTACAGGTAAATGCGAAGTTTTGCGTTCATTGCGGTGCTCCTACTACAGACGATCAGGATAATAATGAAAGCAATTCTGATGAAGCTCTGCCAAACTCAAATGATCCCTCATCTGATTTAGCTGAAGGAAATAGTGAGGATGGGGCAACCAATAAGATTTCTGTAGATGAAGTTATTGCTGCTGAGCAGGCAGCTGAGCGCTCCGTTGAAGAGACAAGCCGCATTTCTTCGGTAGCTGATTCTCCTAATGTGCCTCAGTCTGGGTTGATTCAAGATGAGGCCACTACACGTATACCAATCTCAGATCAACCAACCTTGCAGTATCAGGCTGGTCAGGCGAGCCGATCACCTTTTACTCCTGGCGATACCGCAGAACTTCCCGTGGCGGAAACTCTACGACAGACAGCTCATCAAGGGGTTTCTTATTCTGCTGAAGATCCAAAGGCTACTAAATCAGTAAAAGGGAAAACTATAGCTATTATTGCAGGAATTGTAGTAGCTCTTATTGCTCTTGCGATTGTTTTAACAGTTTTTGTCTTTGGGGTAGGTCAGCCCTCTCAAGAAGCAACAGATTCGCCTGAGCAAACTTCTTCTCAGCAGGAAATCGTCGTGGAATTGACAGATACGTATTCCACTCAATTTGCGACAGAAAATTCGATTACGTATCCAACCTTTAGTTTTAAATATCCCAGCTCATGGTCTTTAACCGAAGAGTTAGTTACGGCTCGCGGAGAGACGGTTGAGCTTACGAGCAGCGATGGTGCGGTAATACAATACGAACAACGCGCTCAAAGTACAAGTTCAGCTGACTCTGTGTCATTAGAAGACATGGAAAAGGTTGCGGATGCTTCCTTTGTGCCAACAGCGGTTCAGGGCAGTGATTATTCTGATCTTGGACAGTTCATTGTGACAAAGGGCACTCTTAACGTTAATGGCAGGAGTGAGGGTACTTGCTATGCGCTAGTTCCTGCTTCAGCGATGCATAGCACTATGGATCTTGATCTCCGCTGTGGGGTTCCAGGATTCTGGTATGCCTCTACTATTACCTTTACCTGCCAGCCTTCTGAGGGAATTAGCGAGCAGACCACACAAGAGATTATTGCCATTCTTGCAAGTTTCACTGAATCGAATGCTGCCGCTCAGCCTGAAGATGAAAATGCTGATAACAATGAAGTAACTACTATTACAGATGATTACGTATTACCCGATAGTAGCTCGCGCACGTATTCTGAAAGTGAATTAAGAGAGCTAACTAATTATGAGCTCTACATTGCACGAAATGAGATTTTCGCTCGACATGGACGCATGTTCAACAACGAGGATCTGCAAGCTTACTTTGGCTCTAAAGATTGGTATCACCCCACCGTAGCAGCAGATGATTTTGATGAGTCAGTTTTCAATTCGAGCGAAAAACAGAATATTGAAACAATGGCTAAGATCGAAAACGAACGTGGCTCTCAGTTTATTAGCTAAGAACCAATCAAAGATTATCTTGCAGGGCGCCTGACAGTAAGTACTTTACAGGGCATCCGACAGTCTTTGAAAGTAAATAATTGAGGTGTAGGCGCAGCATGGATTGCAGGATGACTTATACTTCCCCTTTAGGGAAAATGCTACTTTCGGCAGATGACGAAGGACTGACGGGTGCGTGGTTTTTAGGGCAAAAATACTATGCATCACGTTCAGAAAACGCATGTGATGTGACGAACGCTTTTCGGGATTTCAATTCTGCGCAAATATGTGAGAGGGGATTGTGTTCTCTAAAAAACAATGTTCTAAACCATGAAATAGATCCATCTTTTTATGAGGTAACTAACTCCAAACCTTTTCAGATATTGAGTAGAGCAAAGTGTTGGTTTGAACATTATTTTTCCGGAGAGGAACCTTGTGTGGAAGTGCCTCTTCATCTGATAGGCAGTGATTTCCAGAGGGAAGTTTGGGAAATTCTTCAAACTATTCCTTATGGTGAAACCATTACCTACGGAGATATTGCAAAACAAATTGCAACAAGACGGGGGCTTTCACGTATGTCTGCACAGGCGGTAGGTGGTGCAGTAGGGCATAACCCTCTTTCTGTTATAGTGCCTTGCCATCGGGTTGTTGGGTCTAACGGTAATTTAACAGGATATGCAGGCGGCATTGATAAAAAAGAAGCGTTGCTTACGTTAGAAGGAGTAGAAGTATCTAACCACTCTATATCGACATCGAAAAAAGCCACGCAGCCATTATCCCGAACATAAGTATAAAAACGAGATTATTCCAATATTCAGTTAAATGTTTCCCTATTTTTAAGGGAAGGTACTGCCAGACAAATCCTAAGGTTATGGTAACTAAGGGAGTAATTGCGACCATCCATTGAGGAAAGCACGTTGTGCCGAAGAGAATGCTTACTGCGAGCAGTAATACACCTGCATAGGCTGGTATAACAACGGCTCGCGAAAAAGTAGAAAAGCTCTTTTTCGGATTACTAAACAGCACACCAATTCCTACTTTTGAAGCAAACGATTGATGGGGAAGGTAGGGATGATGAGTAGAACTGTAAATGAGCGTGAAAGCCAACAGAATTGCTGCAATAAATAAAAGGATAAAGCCTGGCGTACTGCTTGCTGCAAGGGGCAGCGTTGCAAAGGCTGCTGCATAGGGCAGTGCTGCTACTGTGCAAAGAGTACTGCTGAAGTGAGTGTCAAAGAAATCATCGTGACTTTCAGGTAATTCGCGCATGACGATACAGTATGCCTGCGATGCGGTATTGATTTCTAACTTTTCGGTTGATAGATGCTGGAGTAAATCGCCTGCAAGCATCATTAACGAACCGAAAAGCCCAACTACCATTCCGATAAGAAGGATGCTTTCCGAATCCATCATGGGCGCTCCTTTCGTTCGTTGCTATAAACAACGTCCATAACCCCTCTTGCGCCTAAAAAAAGTATATAAATTGGCTGATAAACGTGTGTTTACAAGAAATAATTCGTCAGCGAACGGCGTAAAACTATCAGCTCATTGGATAAGTAATTCATCTCTTGTATAAAGCTATGCAAAGCTTGACCTAATGGGTTTTATTTTCGGCGGTACAATACGGCAAGGGAGGTAACAAGAAGCAAGATTTATCTAATTAACACCACGTTTTGTAACGTACTGTGTGTAGATGCCTTGCGGGATTTTTCATATTGAACGGGGGACTCATGAACGATTTTACGTTTTATTCTCCTACCGAATTTGTTTTCGGTAGAGGCATAACCGATAGTGTCGGAGAAAAACTATCTCAAAAAGGATATAAACGGGTGCTTTTGGTGTACGGGAAAGGATCCGTTATTCGATCAGGTACGCTAGATCGCGTAAAGAAATCTCTTGCAGCATCGCATATTGAGTTTAGTGATTTATCGGGAGTGAGACCAAATCCTGAAGTCAATCAAGTACGCGAAGGAATTGAGATTGCACGATCCTTTAATGCAGACTGTCTTTTAGCAGTTGGCGGAGGAAGCACGATAGATTGCGCAAAGGCAATTTCTATTGGTGTTCCTTACGAAGGTGACGTTTGGGATTTCTTTAGTGGTAAGGCTGTTGCCTCAAAATGTCTACCGGTTTGTTGCGTGCTTACAATTCCTGCTGCTGGCTCCGAAGGTTCAAATTCATGCGTGATTAGCAATGATGCTGAAAATAAAAAGAACGGATTAGGTAATGAACTTTTCCGTCCAGTGGTTTCTCTTATGGATCCTGAACTTACTTTTACCTTGCCACCGTATCAAACAGGCGCTGGTATTACCGATATGATTGCCCATATTTGCGAGCGTTACTTCAGCGGCGCACCTGCGGTTCCTGTTACTGACAACATTGCCTGTGGCTTGATTCGTGCCATTATCGATTCAGCAGAAAAACTCGTTGACGATCCATCTGATTATGATGCGCGTGCCAACATTATGTGGGCGGGAACTTTAGCTCATAATGATCTCGCAGGCTGTGGTCGCGCAAAGGGTGGTCGAGCAGGTGGTTGGGAAAGCCATGCACTCGAACATGCGCTATCGGCTCTCAATCCTAAGGTTGCACATGGTGCTGGGCTGGCGGTGATTATGCCTGCATGGATGCGTTATGTTTGGCGGGAGGATCCTTCACGTTTTCTTAGTTTTGCTTATGAGGTATTCGGACTTGAACCGAAAGATGGTCGGGAATCATCGATTGCCGAAACGGTGGAGGGTGCTATTGACGAATTGCAAGAGTTTTTCGCTCGTCAGACTATGCCTACCACTTTGGAAGAGTTGGACTTTACTGAAGGTGATATAGATACGCTGGTAGATATCGTGATTGCTGCAAAAGGTAATCCCTTTGGCGTGTTCAAACCTTTAACGGAAAAAGATATGAAAGCAATTTATTTATCTGCGTTTTAAAGGAATTTTGTAGGAACTTATACTTTCGGAATAAACAGTCTAAAGGTAGTAATTCCTTGCTCGCTCGTGGCGGTAATATCTCCGCCGTGGGCGAGCATTAGTATCTAAGCGTTATCCTTTATAAAGATAAGGATGGTGTGATGATGTTCTCAAATGATGCTATGGTAACAAATGCCAGTGAATTTCAGGAACCACAGTGTATTGAGGTGCGGGGAGCGTGTACTCACAATCTAAAAAATATATCAGTTAAAGTTCCCCTTCATAAACTTGTAGGGATAGCAGGTGTTTCTGGTTCTGGGAAAAGTTCTCTTGCCCTTGGCACGCTCTACGCTGAAGGCTCAAGACGCTATTTGGATGCATTGTCGACCTATACGCGACGACGAATAACACAAAGTGGACGATCTCAAGTTGATGAGGTACTTCATGTTCCCGCAGCGCTTGCGCTTAGGCAACGCCCTGGTGTTCCTGGTGTCCATTCTACTTTTGGGACTTCTACTGAATTATTGAATATTTTGCGTTTGCTCTTTTCTCGAGTGGGAAGCCATTGCTGTCCGAAAGGGCATCGTGTACCTCCAGGAATGAATGTCGCTCTAGAGCAGCCTTTTATTTGCCCTGAGTGCGGTGTTGAATTTTATGGCAAAGGCGCCGAAGACATGGCATTTAACAGCGCGGGTGCTTGCGAGACTTGTGGTGGTACGGGTGTAGTACGAAAAGTTAACGAGGCTTCTTTAGTTCCCGATGAATCTCTTTCCATTGATGAGGGTGCAGTTTTACCTTGGGGAACCCTTATGTGGGATTTAATGAAGCAAGTTTGCAGGGAAATGGGGGTACGTACTGATGTCCCCTTTTCGGAATTAACCGAACAAGAGAGGGAAATAGTCTTTCACGGTCCAGCAGAAAAGAAGCATATCTTATATAAAGCGAAAAAGGGTGATAACTTCGCTGAGCTTGATTTCACTTATTACAATGCCGTGTATACCGTAGAAAATGCACTTTCTAAGGTCCATGACGAAAAAGGGCTAAAACGGGTGGCTAAATTTCTTACAGAGACAACCTGCTCAGATTGCGAAGGTACTCGTTTTTCTCGCTCGGTTCGTTCAGTTCTAATTGATGAAATGAGTATCGCTGATGTATCAAAATTTTCTTTGACTGATTTGTTTGAGTGGGTAAAAAAGGTTCCCGAAATGAGTCCTGAGTCCGTGCGGGCAATGGCTCAAACTATTGTTGATGAGATGATAGAACCTATGGAACGTTTACTTCAGCTTGGGCTGGGATATTTAACGCTTGATCGCGCTAGCTCTACGCTTTCAACAGGCGAGCGTCAAAGGGTACAGTTGGCGCGTGCGGTACGAAATCGAACAACAGGTGTATTGTATGTCCTCGATGAGCCCTCTATTGGCTTGCATCCTTCAAATGTGACTGGCTTGCTCGGGGTAATGGGTGACTTGTTACGTGATGGTAATTCGGTTGTTGTGGTTGATCACGATATCCAGGTGCTTAAGCAGGTGGATCACCTTATCGAGTTAGGTCCACGTTCGGGTGCGCAGGGAGGAGAAATTATTGCGCAGGGTTCGTTGCAGGAGGTTTTAGCGAACCCCTCATCCTGCACGGCTCCTTTTATAACGGGTAAAGAGCAGGTCCGCGTTCGCAAGCGCAGCGAAAAAAATCATTTGTTTGACGAGGGGGAGATATATCTAAGGACCGATAGGATTCATACGGTAAAACCCCTTGAAGTGCGTATTCCGAAGGGGAAGTTAACGGTAGTAACCGGTGTTTCTGGTTCTGGTAAAACCACACTTGTTCTAGAAAGCCTCATCCCTGCTTTAAAGGCAATTACTGATGCTGACAAGGTAACTCCAGCGCATATTCGTGAAATACATGCTGATCATATTGAACGAGTACAAGTAATTGACGCTAACCCTATTGGGACGAATGTTCGCTCTACGGTTGCTACCTATTCAGGTGTTTTAGATGATTTACGAAAGGCGTTTGCCAGCTTGCCAGAGGCAAAAGATCAAGGTTTGAAAGCAAGTGCCTTCTCGTACAATACAGGATTACTTCGTTGTTCAACGTGCGATGGTACGGGTCAGATATCACTTGATGTTCAGTTTTTGCCCGATGTCGATATTCCTTGTCCTGATTGTCAGGGTTCACGTTATGGACAGGCTGCCTATCGCATTAAACGCTTTGTGGAAGACTTAACTTTTGAGGAAAGCGTCCCCGTTTCAGAGCAGCTTCCTGATTTATCTCTTAATGCCTATTCACTTCCAGAAATTCTCTCTTTAACGGTTGATGAGGCGCTTCGTGCAACGAAAGGACTTAAGCGTGTTTCAGCAAAGCTTCAAGTACTTCAGGATTTAGGACTTGGTTATTTAACGCTAGGGGAAGCGACACCTGCTCTTTCTGGAGGAGAAGCGCAACGCTTAAAACTGGCAAGTGAGCTTAATAAGAGGCAAGATGCTTCGGTATTTGTGTTTGATGAACCAACTATCGGATTGCACCCGCTTGATGTTGAAGTGCTTTTAGAAGTTCTTGAGCGCCTTCTTACTAAGGGAGCTACGGTATTGGTAATTGAACATGATTTGGATGTTATTGCGAATGCCGATTACCTAATTGACATGGGTCCAGGTGGAGGAGAAGAGGGCGGAACCGTAGTATGTGCAGGTGTTCCTGAAGAAGTGTGTGAATGTGAAAAAAGTATTACGGGGATGTACTTAAGAGAGGTTCTCTAAACGTCTTTAAGGAATGAATATTAAGAGCGAATAAAAGCTTGAGTAACAAACGCCCATCTTATCTTTAGATAGGATGGGCGCTGTGAGTTTTGGTAGGGATATTTGCTTAGTGAGGGGAGTATGGATAACTTGTTGCGCAGTATAACAAAATCTTTACATGTTTCTTACTGTTATTAAACGTAAAAGGGTTACCGTTTCTTGTACGTTCGGTGTCAGATAAGCTTTATATGGATAATTACTGGCACAAGAAGAGGTGTAGCTATGAAAGCGAAGGACGAAATGGATTACCTTATTCGTGAAGGCACAAGTGTAGACTGCCAGGCAATTTATGATTTGATTTGTGATATGGAAGAAACAGAATTGCCCTACAAGCCCTTTCGTTGCATGTATCTCAAACAGGTAGCTAATCCTCGTTATGAATGCCTGGTATACGAACGTGCTGGCAAGGTTCTCGGCATGATTAATATTCGTTATGAGAATCAGCTTCATCACGCTGCTTGTGTGGCTGAGATTATGGAATGTGCCGTTGATAAGTCGGTTCGAAGTGAAGGTATCGGTAAATTGTTAATCGAACAAGCATGCTTGCATGCTCGAAATTCCGGCTGCATACAAATAGAAGTGGCATGTAATCAGCTTAGAGAAAAAGCCCACAAGTTTTACGAACGCGAGGGAATGAATAATTACCACTACAAATTTTCAAAGCCTTTAGTAGGAAAATGTGCAGTTCAAAACTGTATTGGCTTATAGTGAAGTAAATAAAGGTTATTCGAGGTAAGGGGCAGTTATGCCGCTACAGGACTTATTTGGTTCGTTAGACAATTTAGCGGGAGGAGCTCTTTCAGATGCTCTTTCAAAGGCTGCTGAATCTACTTCTTTGGATGAGACTTTAGGGAATGCCTTGTCAGGGTTCCAGGATATTGCAGGAAACGCTGAAGAATTAAGCGCTGGCGCAGAAGAAGCTATTTCAGGAGCTCAGGGTACTATTTCGGGTGTTGCTGATAGTGCTGCAGGTGATTTTGTGGGCGCCGCAGAAGAGCTAAGCTCTGGAGCTGAGGGATTTGCCCAAGAAGCCGTTACGGGATTTGAGGATGTTGCACAAGGTTCGGTTGATCAAGTGCAAGAGGGTTTGAATGGCGTAATTGATGGGCTTCAGGGGAATGTGAGCGATATAACCGACGCTATTCCTGGTGTTGGAGATTTATTAGGCGGTTTATTTAATCGCTAGTGTTTAACCACTTTTTCATTTCGTATCTTTGTTTGCGTTTAGAAGAAAATAAGCACTAAGTCTTTTTCCTGTTGTTTTACGATTCGGTATTGAGCAAAAACTAAATCATACAAACCCAAAGATAAAGTCCAATCAATGCTATTGAACGAGTAAAATAGTTCATTAGTGTATTGTTCGTATTTCGATCAGGAAGGACGTCGCATGGGTAAGCGAACCGACGTTCATAAGATTCTTATTATTGGTTCTGGTCCTATCATTATTGGACAGGCATGCGAATTTGATTATTCGGGTACTCAGGCATGTAAAGCGCTGCGACAGTTGGGATACGAAATTGTTCTGGTAAATTCCAACCCAGCTACAATTATGACCGATCCTGGTACTGCTGATGTTACCTATATTGAGCCTCTTAACGCTAAACGGATTGAGGCAATTATTGCCAAAGAACGTCCTGATGCTTTGTTGCCAAACCTTGGTGGTCAGTCTGCGCTCAATCTTTGTGCTGAGCTATCGAAGCTTGGTGTGTTAGATAAGTATGGCGTCAAGGTTATAGGTGTTCAGGTTGATGCCATTGAGCGCGGTGAAGATCGTCAGGCTTTCAAAGATACTATGGCTGAGCTCGGTATCGAAATGGCTCGCTCTGAGGTTTCCCATACAGTAGAGGAAGCGGTAGAAATCGCTTCTCGCCTTGGTTATCCCTGTGTTTTACGTCCTGCTTATACCATGGGTGGTACAGGCGGCGGTCTTGTATATAACGTCGATGAATTACGCACGGTTGTAGCACGTGGCTTGGCGGCTTCTCCTGTTACCGAGGTCTTGGTTGAAGAAAGCGTGCTTGGTTGGGAAGAGCTGGAATTTGAGGTTGTTCGCGATGCGAAGGGCCAGATGATTACGGTTTGCACGATTGAAAATATCGATCCAATGGGTGTCCATACGGGCGATTCTTTCTGTGCTGCTCCTATGCAAACTATTGCTCAGGAAACCATCGATCGTCTGCAGGAGAAAAGCTATAAAATTGTCGATAAAGTCGAGGTAATTGGTGGCTGCAATGTTCAGTGGGCTCATGATCCAAAGACTGATCGAGATATTATCATTGAGATAAACCCACGCACGAGTCGTTCCTCTGCGCTTGCGTCAAAAGCAACTGGTTTCCCGATTGCTTTTGTTTCTGCAATGTTGGCAACAGGATTAACGCTTGACGAAATTCCTTGCGGAAAGCATGGCACGCTCGATAAATATGTTCCCGGTGGCGACTATGTGGTACTGAAGTTTGCTCGTTGGGCTTTCGAAAAGTTCAAGGGTGTAGAAGATAAGCTCGGTACCCAGATGCGTGCAGTGGGCGAGGTAATGTCTATTGGAAAAACTTACAAAGAAGCATTTCAAAAGGCTGTTCGCTCCCTTGAAAAAGATCGCTATGGTTTAGGGTTTGTAAAGGATTTTCACGAAAAATCGTTGGACGATCTTATCCAAATGCTTCAAGAGCCAACTTCGGAACGTCAGTTCATTATGTATGAGGCGCTTAGAAAAGGCGCAACCGTTGAACAGTTGCATGAGCTTACTAAGATCAAGGTTCACTTCATTCAAGAAATGAAGGAATTGGTAGACGAAGAGCAGGAAATCCTTGCTTATGCTTCCGAACATCCTGGTGATCAGCTACCAAAAGATCAGTTTATTACGGCGAAAAAGGATGGCTTTTCAGATCGATATCTGGGTCAACTTCTTGCCATTCCTGAAGATGATGTTCGTGCCTACCGTCTGAGCCTTGGAGTAACTGAAGCTTGGGAAGGGGTTCATGTAAGCGGTACGCAAGATAGCGCATATTATTATTCAACTTACAATGCTCCCGATCATTCCACCGCATCAGAGAATCGCAAAATAATGATCTTAGGTGGCGGTCCAAATCGTATTGGGCAGGGCATTGAATTTGACTACTGCTGTGTGCATGCGGCTCTTGCGTTGAAGAAGCTGGGCTTTGAAACCATTATTGTTAATTGCAACCCTGAAACGGTTTCTACCGACTACGATACGTCTGACAAATTGTATTTCGAGCCACTGACTGCAGAAGATGTTTTGAGCATCTATGAAAAGGAAAAGCCTTTGGGCGTTATCGCTCAGTTTGGTGGTCAGACACCGCTTAACTTGGCAAGCCAACTTGAACGTGCCGGCGTTAAGATTTTGGGTACCAGCCCAGAGATTATTGATCTTGCAGAAGATCGTGATCGTTTCCGTGAAGTTATGGACAAGCTGGACATTCCAATGCCTGAAGCGGGTATGGCAGTAACGGTTGAAGAAGCTCTTGAAACCGCTCATAAGATTGGGTATCCCGTGATGGTTCGTCCAAGCTATGTTTTGGGCGGTCGCGGTATGGAAGTGGTATACGATGATGATGCGCTGCGTAGCTATATGGCAGCAGCAATTGGCGTAACGCCTGATCGTCCTATTTTGATTGACCGCTTTTTACAGCATGCACTTGAGTGTGAGGCTGATGCAATTTGCGACGGTGCTCATGCTTTTGTTCCTGCGGTTATGGAGCATATTGAGCTTGCGGGTATTCACTCGGGCGATTCCGCTTGCATTTTGCCTTCGGTTAATATTGATGCCCAGCATCTTGAAACCATCAAGGATTACACCCGTAAGATTGCCGAAGCTATGCATGTGTGTGGCTTGATGAATATTCAGTATGCTATTGAAAATGGCACCGTGTATGTTTTGGAAGCTAATCCTCGCGCATCGCGTACGGTTCCTTTGGTTTCCAAGGTATGCAATATTCAAATGGTTCAGGTTGCAACTGATGTTATTACGCGCGAATTTACGGGCCGTCCTTCTCCTGTTGCCGATTTGCATGAGAGTGTTTTCTCGCACTTTGGTGTAAAGGAAGCAGTATTCCCGTTCAATATGTTCCCCGAAGTTGACCCAGTTCTTGGTCCTGAAATGCGCTCTACTGGTGAGGTGCTTGGTCTTGCAAGTACCGTTGGGGAAGCGTTCTTGAAGGCACAGGAAGCAACTCAGACTGCTATCCCTTCTGAAGGTACCGTTTTGATGAGCGTCAGTGACCGCGATAAGGATGATGCAGCTAAGGTTGCACAGGAATTTACGGATGCTGGTTTTGCAATTGTGGCAACTAAGGGCACCTGTGAGCTGCTTAACGAAGCAGGCATTAAGGCTGAACATATTAATAAGTTAGGCGAAGGTCGTCCTAACATCTTGGATGCACTTGCAAATGGTGAAATTGCTATCGTAGTTAACACTCCTGCTTCAAGCACTGAAAGCCATGAAGACGATAGCTATATTCGAAAATCTGCTATTAAGAATCATGTTCCTTATATGACCACTCTTGCGGCTGCTTATGTAACTGCAATGGGAGTTAAAGAATCTAAGGAGAATGAAGGTTCTGGCGTTCGCTCGTTGCAGGAAATTCATGCAACTATTCAGTAACGATACATAGTTTTCTCTAAATTCCTTTTAGGGTTATAGAAAGGGGATATTGATAAATATCAATATCCCCTTAAATAATGCTTTTCTTAGTTGAGAATAAATCAAATATGCCTAACCCTCGAAAGGCACTACATTAGCAACTGCTTCTTTAGCTGAAATAATGCTATCGCCATTGTCGATATCAATCAATTTATAGCGCACATTACCCATGCCAAGTTCGTTCATATAGGAAAGCTGTCTTAATCCATGACGACTTTCTATGCGTTCTACCAAGGCCTTACGATCATCTTCCTTCATTGAGTAAACCAAGTCTACGCAAGCGGTATCAATCGCGCAGATGTCAGTTGAAGCTAAGATGCCCACGTTCGGTGTTACGACGGGCTCTGCAGCGGTGCCTTCGCAGTCGCACGAGACAGACATATTGCGCATCACATTAACGAAGGTAATATGGTCACCAAAATGATCCACAACAGCCTTGGCTGATTCCATCATGCGTTCCATGAATTCTTCGTCAGAAATATCCCACATATCATCAGAGCTGGGTGTGGTATGTATCATTGCTTTTCCAACACGACCATCAGCACATCCAATTCCGATATTCTTTGCGGATCCTCCGAATCCACCTTTAGCATGGCCTTTAAAGTGGGTGAGAACTAAAAGCGAATCGTAATCGACGATGGTTTTACCCATTGCCATATAGGTGAACCATTTTCCGTTTTTAACGGGAAGGTTTACTATGCCGTCTTCGTCCATGATATCTACTGGACAAAAATCCCAACCGTTAACCTTGAGGGTTTCGCGATGTTGCTCAGTTGTATAGCGATCTCCTTCATAGTAGGTGTTCGTTTCGATAATGGTTGCGTCAGGCAGATCGGCGTTGATTAGGTCTTTAACCCAAGTACGTGGAATAATATTTGGTCCATGTTGCTCGCCGGTATGTAGTTTGATTGCAACGTTTCCTGTTAAAGGACTGTTTACTCGTTCGAAGATCTTCTTTAATCCTTCAGCTGAAAGATCGCGCGTAAAATAGACTACCGATTCTTTGCCAGTGCGTTCTTCGTAGGGAATATAGTGGTTTCCGCCAGATCCAGGGGTAATTAATTCTGCCATAAGATACCTCCCTCTTTATTTAGCTTACATTTATTGTAGCGAAACTATAAGGACGAACTGGGATTATTGTTATGCATTCTAAACATGGGTAGTAATGCGAAAACTGCATAAAACGGTTTATGAAGAAAGTTTAGGGATTGCATTGCCCGCAAGGTTGATATCCCCGAGAGATGAGTGTTTCACGAGATCCTTTGAAATCTTTTCTGTTATGGCTTGACATAGATTCAACTGAGCTACAGCTTGGGTAATGAAATCGTTTTGAGTTGGTGTTAAGAATGTAGGTAGTTTCAGTTTGTGCAGCGGTATCGGTATTGGTCGAGGTGGTGTTGCTCTCCCAGTTGTTTCCAGTTTGATAATCTATTTCTATACCTGGTTGTACGTTGTAGCAATAAACATTAAAGCTGATGCCTGCACCTTCGTCCTCAATCGAGAGCGCTTCCATCTGAACTCCACGCGCTAGCAATTCGTCCTCTTTGTAAATGGGAGTTACACGGTAAAGAACATGATTGTCAGTCTCATCGATATAATCATCAATTTGGTTTTCAAAAGGGAGCATTCCTTCGGTATTTAAATAGCGAGTTCCCGTGATGAGGTTTTCCCAGTTAGCGTTTTCTCCCGTAAGCTGGAACCCAATAAGATGACAACGGTTATAAAGACTGCCGCCTTCTACGATGTCATAGGTAACACTTTGCCAGCCCGTAGGCTTTACTTCACTAATGTTTTCTCTTTCTTCGGTAGGCATGGTGTCATGGCTTACGAGAGCGAAAGCTGTACCGCATCGTCCCTCATAATCGCGCGGAGCATACGTTTCGAATGAAGAAGATTCTTTGTCTTGTTCAGTAAAGGTGGGTTCATTATCGTTGACTTCGACATAGGGTTCACCTGAATAGTCAGGAATCTCTGAGAGCTTTACTTCACCGTCTGCGTCAACAGAAATTGTTTCGTCATTGGCGTCTGAGGTTTCAGGATTTGAATCGCTCGGTGTTTGACTGGATGTTTGGGTGGTAGAGGAGTCGTATTGGCCGTAGTCTCGATGCTCAGTGCATCCTGCATAGGGAAGCACGCAAAGAGAAAGAAGCAGTGCGAAAAAGATCCGTAAAAACTTGTTATAGGGTTTTGTTTCAGGATAGTTTGCTAAAGAGAAACTATAAGAACGTGGCGATAGCTTGTAGTTTTGTTTTATAGGGTCGATTTGTTTCATTGAGATTATTTGGTCTTTCGGGTTTGAATTTGTTGCATTCGCCTAGTATAAGTTCACTTATCAAAGAAGTGCTTGGAGGTTGGCCTAGACTCGTAGAAAGCTCAACTTTTTGTTGAAAGGGGTTTCTATGAATTTGAACCTACTCGAAGGAAAAACCGCAATTGTTACTGGCGGTACACGTGGAATCGGTTTTGCCATTGTGAAAACCTATCTTGAGAATGGGGCAAAGGTTGCTTTATGCGGGTCGCGCCAAGAGACCGTCGATAAGGCACTGGCAAAACTTCGTGAGGAAAATCCCGATTATCCTGTAATGGGTATTACTCCCGATCTTTCTGATTTTGATTCTATTACTGCTGAATTTAACAAAGTTAAAGAAACTTTTGGCTCCATTGACATTTTGGGCAACAATGCAGGCGTTTCAGCACGTGAATCAATCTATGAATATGATCCTGAGGCTTTCAAGAAAACCATGGAACTCAATGTGAATGCGGCATTTTTATGCTGTCGTGCCGTTGCTCCGATCATGAAGGAACAAGGGGGCGGGGTCATTATCAATACTTCCTCTATGGTAAGTATTTATGGTCAGCCTTCTGGATGCGCGTATCCTACGTCAAAATTTGCAATCAATGGTCTCACTAAGTCTTTAGGTCGCGAATTGGCTCCTGATAACATTCGTGTTAATGCGGTTGCACCAGGCATTACCCATACCGATATGGTAGACGCATTACCTGAAGAAATGATTAAACCTCTTATTGCTACGATTCCGCTTGGACGTATGGGCGAACCGGAAGATATTGCAAATGCATACTTATTCTTAGCTTCTGATCTTGCTAGCTATGTGACGGGTGTTGTGCTGTCTGTTGATGGTCTAGCACGTGCATAAATAAGCGCTTGGTGTCGTTTAGCTAACATCTACTTTTGAGTTTATAAAAAATTGCGCCGCAGGTTTTCTGCGACGCAATTTTTGTTTAGTGGCTTTGATCAAAATAAATCAAGTAAGTTCGTTTTGATCTATCGGTACGAATAGGATCTCCTAAATAGAATTTCCTATCGGTATGAATAGAATCCTTCGCCTGCATTGACGCCCAATTTACCTTCATCGATATAAGACTTTAGCATTGTGGCAATTTTGCCTTTTACTGATTCGGGGTCTTTTGTTTCAGGATCCATTGCAATGATATTGTATGCCGTTGCCAGTCCGACGATGTCTAAAATTTGGAATGGTCCAAGAGGAGCTCCCGTGCCCAGTCGCCAGGTTTGATCGATGGTCTCAATATCAGCTACTCCTGTTGCGGCAAGCATTTGTGCTGAGGAAAGGAAGGGGACTAACATGCTATTGAGGATGTAACCCGGTTGTTCTTTCTTAAGACAGAGAGGAACCATACCAATCGCCTTAGCGAATTCAACAACTTGATCGTAATACTTTTGCTCAGTACCTGCATGACCCATTACTTCGGCGGTATTGTTGCGCCATATTTCGTTAGCAAAGTGGAGTGCTAAGTATTTTTCTGGTCTACCTGTGTATGACGCAAACATACTGGGAAGCATAGTAGATGAATTGGTGCAGATAATTGCATGTTCAGGAAGAAAACGGGCAGCTTGCGTATAGAAATCAATTTTCTGCTGAGGATCTTCAGCAATTGCTTCGATCACTAAATCGGCATGAGAGAATGCTTCTTCATAGCTTGTGGTTAGTTTTAAGCTCTCAAATGCATGAAGTGCCTGTTCTTTGAGTTGATCGAGTTTTTCTGCGGGAGTTTGAGGTGAATCGGCGAGTCCTCGAGCATAAGCAGCAGGATTGGTTTTCATTGCTTCTAAGGTAGCAATATAGATATCGCGGAATCGCTGAAGTTTTGGCGTAGCACGCTCGATAGAAGCCTCGCTTCTCAGCCAAATGGTAACCTCAAATCCTTTGTAGGCGGATTGAAGTGCAATTTGACTTCCGAGAACTCCTCCGCCTGCCACTACGATGTTCTTGAAGTCCATATTAGTATGACCTCCTAAAATCGTTGCTTTTTGTTTATTTATACTCCGAGCTTTTTTGATACGAGATAATGAGGCTGTATTGGTGCCATTTTGTTAGGGTTAGTGGAAGATAATCGTCGAAAACATGAAAAGTGTATCCAAATTGATAGCTTATCAAGAAGTGCAGTATAGTCTTTCTTTGACCTAAGTTTTTCAGTACAAAAGGGTGACAAGTATGAATATTCCAGGTTTAGTTACGATCAAACCGAATCAAGAACAGCTTCTACGGGATGTTGCCGTTATGATGGGCACTTCATTCTTAGAAGAAAATTGGTTTATTACTTGGCTTTCCGCATTAGATGCTTTGGAAACAACAAAGCAGCGAAAAGAAGAACTGATGCATGCGGTTTTTCTTGATGATTTAGAAGTGCATGCACCGTTTGAAGGGGTGTATGCATTGCCAGATCTAACGGCAGCAACAGGTGCTTATAGGTTTAGTGAGCTTAAGGGCACCACTCATTCAGAGCTTGAAGAGCAAACGGGTAAACATTTAACTGAAGTTGCTACGGATGAAGAGCTAAGGCTCCTTGATGAGCAAGCTCGCAAAATGGAGCCCATTTCACAATTTGATTGGGCTCGACATTTAGAGAAGGGCAATGACCATATTTATTTTTATGCGTGGGCGGTTGATCCTTCAGCGCGTGGAACAGGCGCTTTGCGTAAACTTCTAGACCCTCTCTTTGCTTTTGCTGACGATCATGGTCTCAATTGTTATCTGGAGTGTTACGCAGATAGATTGCAGCATATGTATGAGCATCTAGGGTTTGAGCTGATAGATGAACTCTACGCTCCAGGGTTTGAAGTATATGAACGTCGGATGGTAAGACGTGCGCGTATTCTTTAGGCTCGATCGCAGAATAAATCATAAGTTGATTATTATGAATTACCTATTTTTGAGTGTGATTCAACCCAATCAAATAATGCTGAAGCTTGATTAGACGCTTCGGCATTTACGATGAGATAGAAATGGGCGCATGCTTCTTTTTCGGTAAGAGGAACAATGGTGCGCCTTTCTATTTCTCTCGATAAATAGGCAGCATCAGTAACAAAACAAAGAGCAGCGCTTGTTTGGGTTAGTTGTTGAAATACGGAATAATCCTCCTGAATAATAAGGGTTGAATGAGGAAGAGCTTTATCGACCAAATCTCGCCAAAATCCTATGTTTTCATACAGCAAAAACGTTTCTCCATCCAATTCGGAAATGCTAAGAGAAGTTTTCTTAGCTAAGGGATGTGAATTAGGGATAGAAACGGAAAGATGTTCGTCCATCAAGTGACAACAACGCATTGCGGGATACGTAATTGGTTTATAAGAAATACCGAGATCGAATAATTGATCCATCACTCCGCGTTCTACATCTTCTTGTTTGGTGCTATGGGAAGAAAGAAGTTGTTCTGGGAATCGTTCGACCGCCAATGCGGTTAGGCGCCAGAGGGGTGCGGGTGCAACAGTGCCTACGTGGAGCGAGGTTGCTCTGTGTGCTAAATCATTAAGCGCAATGCGCATCAGGCGTTCCTCGTGAAGAATACTACGAACATATTCCAAGGCAGTTACTCCTGCTTGGTTGAGAGAGATTGCTCGTCCATTGCGATCGAAAAGCTGAGTACCTAATTCTTGTTCTAATCGTGCAAGTGATCGGCTCAACGCAGGTTGAGAAATATGGAGCTGTTCAGACGCTGCGCTTACGGTTCCAAGCTTCGCGACACAGAGGAATTGATGTAGCTGGTCAAAATTCATGCGTTTTCCCCTTTATAACCATTGTGCATAAGAGAAAAGCTATATTGCATTGTACTTTATGACCTCTGCCTGGAAAAATAGTCTTAGAAAATCAAAAGGAAAGAGGCGGTTATGATTAATTTCACAATGAATAATGGTTTAGAGATTCCCGCAATTGGTTATGGCGTGTTCATGATGTCATCTACGGAGGTTGAGCAGCATCTTCCTGAAGCTATTGAGGCAGGGTATCGCCATATTGACACGGCAAATGCGTACTTCAATGAAGTTGCGGTAGGCAAAGTTGTAAAGGAATCTGGTATAGCACGAGAAGACTTCTTTATTACCTCAAAGTTGTTCCCACAAAGCTATGAATACGAACAGTGTAAGAAAGACATTGATGCAACACTTGAACGTATGCAGTTGGATTATCTTGACTTAATGCTTTTCCATCAACCTTACGGCGAATACGTTTCTGGTTGGAAGGCTATGGAGGAGGCCGTAGCGGAAGGCAAAGTAAAATCTATTGGTCTTTCAAACTTCCCTATGCACAAGATTCAGGAAATTTTAGATGTTGCAACGATTAAGCCTGCAGTTCTTCAAGTTGAAATCAATCCGTACTGGAATCAGCATGAATTAAAGGAACAACTCAAAGCAGAGAACATTGTGTTCGAGGGTTGGTACCCCTTAGGGCATGGTGATGCAAATCTGCTTAATGAGCCTGTGTTCGCTAAGTTGGCAAAGAAGTACGGCAAAACAAACGCTCAGATCATTATGCGTTGGCACTTGCAGGAAGGAAACGTTATCTTCCCTAAAACGCTTAACCCGCAGCATATGGCAGACAATCTAGACATATTTGATTTTGAATTAACTGGTGAAGAAATGGCTTCAATTAATAGCTTGCCGCAGAAAGCTTACTACGTTGTTTCGGAAGAAGCACCAGCTTTCGTGCTTAACCATAACGACTACAGCAAGCAAGCGTAATCAATTAATTGAAAGAAGGAATACGGTTATGGAATACGTAACACTCAATAATGGAGTAAAAATGCCCATGTTGGGCTATGGTGTTTTCCAAACACCTCCCGAAGAAACCGAACGCTGTGTTAAAGAGGCTCTTAAAGTCGGTTATCGTCTAATTGATACTGCGCAAGCGTATGGAAGAAAATTTCGATGTGTTTGACTTTGAGCTAACAGCCGAGGATTTAGAAAAATTTGCTTCGTTGGAAGACCCAGCATTTCCTCCCATCTTTGATCATTTCGATGTCAATGTTGTTGGTTGGATGCTTGGTGAATTAGTAAAGAAACAGCAGCTTGGAGGAGCTTCGCTTTATTAATTGTCAGGTTTTAGTTGGCGCGTATGCCTTATAACCTATGCCTTATGACAGCACGCCGTAATTAATAATATGGTGTTGGGTTTTTTGGATGAGAGGCTTCGACAATAAAAGGGACCTTTGATTTTTGAAATCTTGGTCCCTTTTTCTATGAGAATGGTTGATGTTGAGCTGTTTTGAGAGGGAGTGCTCTTAGTCAACCGAAGAGGCTATTTCTTTGCAGAGTTCTGGATTGATCTCGCTTGCAGAGGTAAGTCCACAAGCAGGAGTGGCAAGGCTAACTGCTCGCAAGATTGCATGCTGCATTGCTTCTGTTGCCATAATAGCAACCAGATCAAAGTTTGCTTCTTGTTTTCCAGATGCCATGGTAAAAATCGTGTCACCATCAGCAGAAGTGTGGACGGGTTTTATGACACGAGCATAGGCATCGTGGGTGATGGAAGAAACTTTTTGGCATTGAGCTTTAGTTAAATTTGCATTAGTAAGCACTACGCCAATGGTGGTATTTGTGCAAGGCGAAGTCGTAGTGAAGTTTTGCGCTTTATGAGGGTTGTCGGCAAAAATACCCGCTTCTTCTTTGTCATTACGGGCTGCTTCATCCTCGGAAGAAGTCATTGATAAAAGTACCGGGTCGAGAGGGTTCATCAAGGTTTCGTTTTCATTTAAATGTCCTGCAAGTGGGGTGCCATCGGGAGTGCATACGGTGCCGAGCGCATTAACCGCAACTATTGCGACTACCACTACTTCCTCTTCTTTATTGATCGGTGCTCGTAGTCCATACATACCAAGACCTGATTTGGTTGCTTGTTGAGGGTCAAGCATTTTTCCAACGGTTGCTCCGCAGCCAGCTCCCACATTTCCTTCCATGAATTGCTTTGCGGTTTTGGAGCTGTCCAAAGCACTACAACAGGCTTCTGCTCCCATTTTTGCAGTAGGGTGATCGGGTTTTCCGTAAGGTAAATCGAACAAACAAGCACCTACGACAATAGGTACACGTAACCCGCAAAGTTCAAATCCGACATTGCGGTTAGCCAGTTCTTGCATGACGCCGGTTGCTGCCTCTAGGCCAAAAGCACTTCCACCGCTTAGTACTACGGCATGTATCGCTTCCACCATGTTTTCTGGTTTTAAAAGGTCGGTTTCGCGCGTTGCTGGACCTCCGCCTCGAACATCTACACTACAGGTAGATCCTTCAAGCGATATTACGACCGTGCATCCTGTAGCCGCATCGAGGTTTTGAGCGTGACCAACTTTAAATTCTGGCAAGTCGGAGAGATTTGCTTGTTTGAAGTTCATAAAAGCTCCTAGTAAATGCTTGCGGTTGTAGACAGCATGTCTTAGATGATTGAGGAAAATCTAACAAAATCTTACGAAATGAGATATCTAGGTAAGGATAATAATTTCATTTGTTGTCGCTTCCATAAAGGTTTCATCATGGCTTATTAGCAATAATGCACCAGGAAAGTTTGCAAGTGCTTGCTCAAGCGCTTCTATTGAGTGAATATCAAGGTGATTGGTAGGTTCATCCATGATTATTAACTCAGGTGCTTGCAGTATACCAAGCGCCAAAAACAGTTTACGTGCTTCGCCAGGACTTGTTTCATTGCCATCAAGTATGCGTTTGGGATCTGAATTTAGCTGAGCGACGATTGAGAGTAGTTTCCCTTTCTCTTGTTTAGATAAAGAACGAATGGTAGTTAAGATTTGTTCGCGCTTTTCTTTTGATAACTCTTGAGGCAAATATAGCAATTGCAGGGGAGTTCTATCTTGTTCTTGGGTGATCTGAGAGACGATTTGCTCAACCAGAGTTGTTTTACCAATACCGTTTTGCCCCTGAATTCCTAGGTGTGTTGTGTTTTCAAGCGAGATGGTAGGTATAGTTAACCGCCTTCCTTGAGCGGTAAGTATCCGGTGTGCAGGAAGATAGAGAAGGGTTTTTCGGGGCGAAGGTTTGCTTTCTACCCAAAGAGTGCTTTGATATTCTTTTTCAATGTGAAGCGCTGCTAATTTTTCCTGTTCCTTCTTTAAACGAGCATCCATAGACGCCGCAAGTGCTCCTGCCTTACCGTCTTGTCCCGTATAAATTGCGAGTTTAATTTTTGCTCGCCCATCTCGGTCGTGCTTGTCAAGATTTCTAGCACTTCTTCTCTTTGCGGTTTGTGATGCCTTATGGGAGCGTTGTGTATACTCGTTCTGCAGTTTTTGAATGCGTGCTTTTTGCACTTCTTTTTCGTGCATAGTGCTTAAAATTTCTTGCCGTGCTTGATTTTTGACCTCTGAATAAGTTCCGGGTCGCAGAAGTATCTTGCTGTTCTCAAAACACAGACAATGGGATACAAGACTATCTAAGAGAGTGCGATCGTGCGAAATAAGAAGACCTGTTCCTTTGTAGGTGCTCAGAACTCGAGAGATTTCTTTTCGACAGGCAGCATCTACGTGGTTAGTCGGCTCGTCTAATATAAGAAGTTCTGGGTTTGTCCAGAGGGCAACGGCAATTTGAATCTTTTTCTGTTCGCCTGCACTCAGTTCAGAAAAACGCCACAATAGCTCATCATCAAGATTGAAAAGCGAACGTAACTTTTGCGCTTCTTTGCTGTAATCGCAGGAGAAATCAAAAAGTAGCTCGGGTTGAACTCCTGCATCTTGCTCGCAGTAGGCATAGGAAAGACGAGGCGTTATTTGTCCAGAGTCTGGTGTTAAAAGTCCACATGCAAGACGAGCTAAAGTGGTTTTCCCACAGCCGTTGTTTCCTATAATGCCAGTCCAGCCTTTTGGAAAGGTAGTGCACAGATTGCTTATCGTAGGTGCTGAAGCGCCAGGATAGGTGTATGAAACATGGGTAAGAGAAAGAACGGATGACTGAGCCATGTGAAGTCTCCTTATGTTAACGTCAGGGGGTACCTTAGAAAGAGAAACCACCAGAAGATAGGTGCCAGTTTCGTGGACTTGCGACAGAAAGCCTTGTGGGCAAACATGCAACAAGAAATAAAACCAAAGGTACTTTGGTATTGACGTTAGAACTTCACTGATCAATCTCCTAACTTGAACAAAGGCTTGGCATATGGGCCTTTGCGGGGTGAATAGTTATTTGTCGAGCGCTCGAACGCTTTTGAAAGAATACATTAAAACACCAACAATGCTACAAAGAATACCATCAATTATAAAGAAGAGCGCAATACCCATATATTCAGCAAAAAGGCCACCAAGTGCTATTCCGATAGGACCCGCAAGGGCAGTACCGGCTGTGACTAAACCAATAATGCGACCCATGGTTTCTTCAGAGGTATTTTTTTGGATGAGGGTCATCATGGGGCCATTGAACCAAGCAGATACAAGACCCATACCCGCACAAAGGATGGCAAAGAGGCAAAACATGGTAGGAGGTATAAGACCCGATAAGGTGCAAAGCAGTCCGAAAGAAACGCAAGCAATTGCGATAAGAAAAGCTAAGCGTTTCCCTCCGCCCCATGCCATGATGATGGTTGATCCTGCGAGTAGTCCAGCAGCAAAGGTTGCCTCGGCAACTGAAGCCATATATCCGTCACCTTTAAAATGGTCAAAGGTCATAAGGGGGTAGAGTGAACTCATAGGGCTAAAACACATCATGCCAAGTATGATAAGTATGATGAGCACGAAAAGTCCTTGTATGCTGCGCAAAGCCACCCAACCTTCTTTTAAGTCAGCTAAGGCATGGCGTTTTTCTGAATGCGTATTGTGTATTGGCTCTTGATTATCGGTAGGTTGTGCAGAGGAGGCAATACTAGATTTTAGTTTTGGCACTTTTGCAAACATCATGCCAGCGCAAGCAAGTAAAGCGCCGCCAAAATCTAAAAACATTACCGAATGAAAACCTAATACGCTATAAAGCAATATGCCTAATGCCGGAGCGATCATGCCTGAAATGCTTAAAAGAAGCTGATCTAAGGTATTAATGCGTAAAAGGTGCTTATCGGGTACCATCATGGGCATCAACGCCATCATGGCAGGATAGTGAAAGGCTTGTGCCGCACTGCGAATGATAACCATGAGTGCAATGGCAAAAAGCGACACTTCACCAATAAAAATAATGATACCAAGCAGCAATGATGCGATACCGCAGAAAAGATCAGCTGCGATAATAATAACCTTACGGTTGATACGGTCTGCTAAAACGCCTCCAAAAGGAGAAAGTAACCCTTGTGGAAGATAAGCACAAATACTTAAAACCGAAAGAGCTAAAGCACTGCCAGTTGATTCGGTTACATACCAAATAGCTGCAAAGCTTGCAGCGTAACTGGTAAACATAGAAACTGCTTGACCAGACCAAATTATTCCGATGAGGACTAACCAATGTTTTGGCAACTCGCGGCCTGAGGCACTGAGCATGTATTTCCTTTCTGAAGTTTAAAAACGTATTGTAGCGAAGAGTTGCAAGTGCGTCATCTTTAGCGTATTGGACTGGTAGTAAGTACTTTGAGAAACAAAAATCTCATTAAAGGAGTAGCGCATGGTGAGGGTATGACATCAGGTATGGTATTAGTTATACTTTTTGGGATTACATTTATACAATAAGTGCCGAATAAGCGGGAGGGGCTTATGTTTTTTACTACTTTTAAATTTGCTATCGAGCAGCAAGACCCAATCTGGGATTCACTTTCGCTTACAAAGCAAGACGATGACTACTTGCTGGAAATCGAGTCTTTCCATACGCCAAGTGCAGAAAAATCTCTCAATGTTTCGAATGACGAGGTTGCATCATTTTTTGCTGAGGTAGAAAAGCTCGGGGTTCTATCTTGGTATCATCGTTGGGATAATTCTATTTATGGTGAAAATCAGTGGTCTTTGACGATTGATGACGAAGAATATTACGGCAGTAACTGGTATCCGGAAGATTTCGACAAAGTAGTAGAGTTGCTTGTTGCGCATTTTGGTTTCCCAGAGCAAAAGCTTCATCCAGCTGTTTCATTTCCTGGTTCAATTGAGCTAGCGCATCTTAGTGCATATCGTTTTGCTTTTTCGGACAAGGCTGCACAAATTATTTCAGAATATGGATTTACTCCTATTGAAGCACCACAGGATGATTTTGACTTTGATGAATCTTCTCTGTATTTGGGAAAGGTAATGAGTGAGGTAGAACCTGCTCTTAGGTGCGCAAAGAAAGATATTCTCAAATTTGCCGAAAACAAATCTTGGTGTAAAAATTATCAGGCAATTCTTGATGCCTACTGCTTGAATGTAGCTCCAGAAAAGTCTGTTTCTGACTACCAAATAGAAACCGCTTCGTTGTATCCAGTCGTAGCATTACTTGTTGCTCTTGCTTCTGAAGAGGCGCAACCGTTTACTTCTTTGATTGAATCTACTAAGACTGTGTTGTATTTCGTGCTTCTGGATCGATTGAATGACCTGTTGTTTGGCGAAGGCCCAGAAGTGTTTTTAGAAGAGTGCTAAAAACACTTCTGTGTTCACTAGTTTTTAGAAAAACTCATTGGGCTTTTCTGGGTTTGCAGTTTTACTCAGGAAGCCCTTTGCTTTTTCTAGAACAGCCTCAGGAGTGCAGCGTGCCTCAAAAGGACACATTTCCACGCATCGTAGGCATGCAATACATGTTTCGCTGTCGGTGGTATTAGGTGCTTCTTCTGGAATTGCGCCTACGGGACACTCCATGGCGCATATTCCGCATTCGGTACATTTTTCATTTACTTCAGGTGCAGGATTGTGCGGGCGCTTACCGTCCAAAACGCCTTTAAAGCTAAACTTTGGCGCTGCTTCAATAGAAGGCATATCCGTCAGACGTGCTTCAATGGTTTTTGCAAAGGTACCTATTTCTTCAAGGTCCTGTTCGTTTGGTCTATCGGTTGCAATATAGGTAGCTATGGAGTGTCGAGCTACTAAGGCGGCTGCACCAACACTTACAAATCCTTTTGCGGCAAGGTTGGTTTCCATTTCTAATAAAGTGTTGTCGTAATCACGTGCGCCATAAACCGCAAGTAGTACAGCTGGAGAGTTGTTGCCGCTTACGGTTTCAAGTTGTTCCCATACGAATGGTGGGAGATAACCACCAAATACTGGTCCCGCAAGGACAAGAAGTTCATTGGAGGCAAAATGTTTGATTATGGGATTATCTAAGCGGATGGGTTGAATTTCAGTTTCATAGGGGAGTGCTTCAGCAAACGCTTCCGCATAGCGTTTAGTGGTATTAGTACCAGTAAAGTATAAAACAGTAGCATGGGTAATTTTCATGGGGCTCCTTACGTATAGTGTTGAAGAAAGTATAAAACGCGCAAAAAACTATTAATTAGTTTTACTTCTAGTCAATTCTATTCCTTGCTTTCCGGTCATTTGTTCTATTTTAAGTTCGATAACACAGGTACGATCGAAAGTACGGTTGATTTCTTCTTGAAGAGATTGTTCTAAACCGGGCGAATATTTTCGTCCTAATAATTCAAGGGCTTTTCTTTTGATTGATATCTCTTCTACGATTTGTATTTCTCCAAAAACAATGACACTTCTATAAGCAGTAGTGAATTTCTCTGGAACAATTTCATCTTTGTCTATCACGCAAAATGAAGCCTTATTACAGTGACGTATCGCTTGTAATTTGTGCCCTTCAAGCGCGCAATGAAAGTAGAGCGTGTCGTTTTCAAGTGCGTAGTTTATAGGCAGTGCATAGGGAAAATCATCTTCGTCAATTAAGGCAAGAGTACCCGTATGTGCTTTCTTCAGAATCAATCTACACATCTCATCAGTAAGTTGTTGATTTTTTCTACGCATGGAGTGGTCTCTTCTTTTGGGTTTTTGCCAAGTAGCGTTGAGTAAACTCATGGGACTCCTAAATAGGGTTTAAGCAGGGTTTTATGTATGCACCTATTGAATAAACATATATTAAGTATAGGCATTTGTAATGCTTGAGACGTATTTTTTAAACTCCTTTATAGAGAATGGTTTGTGATTATTCCTTTGTTGTTGATGTTCATTGCTGTGGTCTAATGAAAGGCCACGAATAGTTTAGAGGATTTACCTGTTTTCCGAGAAAACCTTATTAGATCTTACTTTATGCGGTATTTGTTTCCCTACTGGAAACAAATAGGAAGTAAACTAAAAAGTTGTTGAGTGAATGAAATAGTATGAGGAGGATACGGTGTCAATCCGCATTGGTATTTTAGGCTATGGCAACCTTGGAAAAGGTGTCGAATTAGCCGTTCAAAAAAATGAAGATATGGAACTGGTTGCATTGTTTACCCGTCGTGATCCCGCTTCTTTATCTCCCCTTACGGAAGATGTGCCAGTATATTCTGCTTCTGATTTAGCGCAACATACTGAAGATGTTGACGTACTTGTTTTGTGCGGCGGTAGTGCAACTGATTTGCCTCAGCAAACACCTGAAGCTGCTAAATTGTTCAATGTTGTCGATTCTTTTGATACGCATGCAAACATCCCTTCGCATTTTGCAGCGGTAGATGCGGCAGCTAAAGAAAGTGGCAAGGTTGGTATTATTTCGGTTGGCTGGGATCCGGGTATGTTCTCGGTAGCACGTTTGTATAGCACCTGCATTTTGCCTGATGGAAATGATTATACGTTCTGGGGCCGTGGTGTTTCCCAGGGACACTCTGATGCAATTCGTCGAATTCCTGGCGTAGTAGATGCTCGCCAGTATACGGTTCCTGTTGAGGCTGCTCTTGAAGCAGTTCGTGCAGGCGAAAATCCAGAACTTACTACTCGTGAAAAGCACACTCGTGAATGCTACGTTGTAGCTGAAGAAGGCGCTGATTTGGCTGCAATCGAAAAGCAGATCGTTGAAATGCCTAACTACTTTGCAGATTACGACACTACGGTAACCTTTATTTCTCAAGAAGAACTCGATCGCGATCATAAGGGTATTCCTCATGGTGGTTCTGTAATTCGCACTGGCGTTACGGGTGATGGTACGAACAAGCACGTTGTTGAGTTCTCTTTGAAGCTTGACTCTAACCCTGAATTCACGGGTAGCGTTTTGGCTGCATGTGCTCGTGCTGCTTATCGTATGAATCAGGAAGGTATGACTGGCTGCAAGACTATTTTTGATATTGCTCCTGCTTATCTTTCTCCTTTGAGTGGCGAAGAACTTCGCGCTCATATGCTGTAAAGCGAATATTAACGACGCTACAACGATGATCAAGTTTCCTAACGAAACTCTATGGCATCAACTCTATATAGCGATATAAAGCAGTATTGAATGGTTTGTAAAATACCGTAAAGCTTAGTTACAAGATTTTTAAAAGAGCCACTACTTAGTGGCTCTTTGTTTATTTATACCTACCTGGGTATATACCCACCCTGTATAAATCTAAAGGTTGTTTTGAAATTGTTAAATAAGTCGCTCCTTTTAAAAATAATCAACAATGTAATTTAAACTGTAGAAAAAGCCATACCGCAGATTTTGAGCTTGCTTTTCTCTTATCCGTCGGCATGACTAAGTTTCGATAAGCATGTTCTCACAATCTGCATGAATGACAGATTGGAGCGTGTGTCATGAACCAGACGATCATGAACGCCAAAGGGTCCATCCTCACACTCACTGCCATCCTTTCTATGGTTGTTGCTTGTGTGCTTTTGTGTGGATGCGCTTATTTTCAGCCTCAACAGACGGCTATGCCTGAAGAAGGCGGAATCCTTTTAATTAAAGTTAATCCTGAAATTGCTGTTGTCTACGACAAAGATGGCAAGGTGGTTGCCGTAGAAGGTCGTAATGATGATGGCCGTAATCTTATTACCGATGATGCCGAATTTGAAGGAAAATCATGCAATGAAGTAGTTACGGCAATTATTGGAAAAATCAAAGATGCCGGCTATATTGTTGAAGAAGCTGAAGCTGATGGAAATCAAATTACAATTGAAGTTGAAGATGGCTCAAGGGTTCCTTCTGAAAACTTTTTAAGTGGCATTGTGTATGGTGTTTACGAATACGCTGATGGTCAGAAAGTTCCCGTAAATGTAGCAGTTGCTGGTCAGAGTGCCTATGGTTGGACCAATTATGGTGATAGCGATTATGGTCCTGAAAATGATGGCGCTACTGATTACGGTGAAATAAAGGCAGCTGCTGAGGCGGCAGCCGCGGCTGAAGCTGCTGCAGCTGCTGAGGCGGCAGCCGCAGCAGAAGCAGCGCAAGCTCCAGCAGCTTCGAGCGGTGGCGGTAATTCCAATTACGGAAATACTAACTACGGCAATTCTAGCTACAACAATTCTTCCTATGGTGGATCTACCGCGGCTCCTGCTCCCACACCAGCACCTTCTACAGGTGGCGGAGGTGACGGAGGAAACTCCAACTACGGCAATTCCAACAGTGGTAACTCGGGTAATGGTAACTCTGGTAACGGAAACTCAAATTATTAATAAACACTTAATGGTGTTTATTAATGAGGTTCAATGAGGTTTCTTGAGTAGGTAATAGGTTTAACAAACTATTGATGTCCCTGTATATAAGCCATGTATGTTTCTGAAAAGCCAGTATTAAAATATCGACATGAGCTAAAGCATCTGGCAAACGAAGCTCAGGCGGATATGCTCTCAAAGCGACTTGCGTGCCTGTTCCCTCGTGATAAAAATGCGGGGGAACACGGCCGCTATTATGTTACGAGTGTCTATTTTGAAGATCCGTTCGATTCGGCGCTTCGTCAAAAAATCGAAGGAATAGACAGACGTGAAAAGTTCAGATTGCGTTATTACGGTAGTGATACTTCTTTTGTAAAGCTAGAACGTAAAATTAAATACAAAGGATTATGTTCAAAACAAAGCGCAAAACTTTCTACTGAAGACGTCCGTCACATCCTTAACGGTGAATACGGATTTCTGCTTGATAGGAATGATCCTGTTTGCGTTGATTTTTATTCAAAGCTTCAAGGAAATATGTTGCGTCCTCGTGTTGTGGTTCGATACGAACGCGAAGCTTTTTCCTATTTTCCGGGCAATGTGCGTGTGACAATTGATCGTGGTCTTAGATCGAGTTTAAACACGATAGATTTTTTAACGCCGTTTTCAGGACGTGTTCCTGTTACTGATGGGGCGGTAGTAGTTGAAGTTAAGTTTGATGAGTTTTTGCCTGAAGTAGTGCAGTTGGCTTTGGCTCCTTTAGGTCAGCAGGCCAGGGCTTATTCAAAGTATGCATTTTGTAGAAGGCTAGATTAACTAACGTACCAAGGCAAGAAGTGGTAGACAAACTATTCCAATGAATCAGATTAATAAATGCAGTAACAAGGCAGAGTGATAAAGGAACGCCATGACCTTCCAGGATATTTTTACTTCAGATTTTCTTGAACGAATGACCACAACGTCGCTTATAGATGCGGCGTTGGCGCTGGGTCTTGCATTGGTATTAGGTCTTTTCATTTATGTGATTTATCGCAGAACTTATAGCGGCGTTATGTATTCGGCAAGTTTTGGCGCAAGCCTTATTTTAATGACGCTCATTACTACGCTGGTAATTTTGGCGGTATCAACTAACGTTATTTTGTCACTCGGTATGGTAGGCGCCCTTTCAATTGTTCGTTTTAGAACACCTGTTAAAGAAGCGATGGATATTGTCTTTCTGTTCTGGGCAATTGCGGTTGGTATTGTGCTAGCTGCTGGATTACTTATGCTTGCTTTTTTCGGAAGTCTGTTCATTGGCATTGTCATGCTGGTTATTTCTACAAGAAGAAACCCCGTAAACCCTTATATCTTGGTTTTACATTGCGATAATGAAGAAGTTGAAGAAGAAACGCGCAAGCTTGTTTCCAGTAATGCACGTGCTTTAAAACTAAAAAGCAAAACGGTATTGCCCGGATCTATCGAACTTAATTATGAAATTCGCCTTAAGGAAGATAAAACTTCCTTTGTTAATGATCTTTCTCAGTTGTCAGGCGTAAATCATGTTGCACTTGTTTCGTATAACGGCGATTACATGGGGTAGTTTTACCTATTGATTAGTCAAATGATTGTGGCATCTTACTGTAGCGCATACAGTTTGTTGCTGTAGCTAGTAAACACAGAGTTAGTTATATGCTTCATTCGAAACGCTTCGAAATAGTATGTATTGTATTGGTGGTGCTAACAGGAATTGGCATTGTTTTTGCTGCGTTGTTTTGGCCTAAGCTTGGTATAGCTCCTGCTAGTGCAAATCCTGAATACATGACCCGCTTGTTTGACGATTCGCGTGTTCATACTATAAATATCCAAATAGATGACTGGGATACGTTTATTGAGGAAGCTTCTGAAGATGCTTATACCGTTTGCTCTCTTGAAGTAGATGGGGAAAACTTCGAAGGTGTGGGTATTCGTGTAAAGGGCAATAATTCTCGTGCTCTTGTAAAGGATTATGGGTTAGAGCGATATAGTTTTAAAGTTGAGTTTGATCACTTCAAAAAAGGCTCTAGCTATCACGGCCTAGATAAACTGTCATTAGATTCTTCGTTTCAAGATAACAGTTATCTTAAAAACTATATGTCCTACGACATGATGGAATATATGGGTGTTCCTTCACCTGCATGTAGTTATGTTCAGGTAGAAGTAAATGGACAGCCGTGGGGTTTGTATTTGGCGGTTGAGGAAACTGAAGAAGCGTTTTTAGATCGGCAGTTTGGTATCGATCATGGAGTAATTTATAAGCCCGATTATAAATACTTAGAAGATGAAAATGCCGATGTCGCTTTGCGTTACATTGATGATAATCCTGAATCGTATGACAATATTTTTAGGAAAGCGTTAGTAGATATTACTGATGATGACAAAACACGACTGATAGAAGCGCTTAAAGTGTTGTCTTTAGCTGGGCAGCTATCAGAAAAATCGACCTCTGAAAGTTTGTCTTCTGAAAGTTCTTCATCTGAGGGTACTTCATCTGAGGGTTCGGCTTCAAAAAGTTTATCTATCGAAAGTCAAAATAGTGAGAACTCACTTGATTCAGTGGTAATGGTTGAAGAAACCATTAGGTATTTTGTGGTGCAAACATTTACGGTGAATCTTGATGGCTATTTGGGATATACCGGGCATAATTATTTGCTCTATGAAGAAGATGGAAAAATTCGTCCACTATCTTGGGACTACAACTTAGCATATGCAACTTATACCTTAGGCATGCCGAATGCAGAAAATGATCCAGTAAAGTATGTTAATTATCCCATTGATACGCCTGCTCCAGGCTACATTATGATGGAACGTCCGCTCTATCATAATGTGATGATGGTTCCTGAAAACTTCAATCGGTATTACGAACTGTTCGATGAGTTCATTGCAGGATATTTTGAAAGTGGTTTATTTGAAAATCGGCTGCGAGAAACTGCAGATATGATTGCCCCTTACGTAGAAGAGGATCCTACGAAGTTTTGCACGTCTGAAGAATTTCTTGTGGGAGTAGATAGTTTTGCTCAATTCTGCAACTTGCGTGCTGAAAGCGTGCGAGGTCAATTGAGTGGTCAAGTTCCTTCGAGTTTTGCTGAGCAAGAAGCAGGAATAGGAACTCCTGTTGATACGGGTGATCTTTGGCTTCCCGATATGGGTGAAGTTGCAGATTTGAAAGAATAATCATTTTGGTTATCTTTGATCGGAACCGTATACTAAAATCAGTTGGATTAACTTTTTATCTTTCTAGCGCCGACTTCTTTGCGTTTCGCTAAGGAGATTGTTTCGTTAGGAGCTTAGTATGTCTGTTGCTCTAACTATTCATGAAGATATTGAAACGTTGCGCTCATGGATTAGTACATGCCCAAAAGGTGGCATGGTGTTCTTTGGTGGCGCAGGCGTGTCTACAGAAAGCGGTATTCCAGATTTTCGTAGCTCTGATGGTTTATTCATGCAGAATTATCAAATTCCTCCAGAGCAGATTGTGTCTCATTCCTTTTTTGAGGCTCATCCTGCAGACTTTTATGACTTCTACTTTAATCATATGATTTTCCCTGAGGTAGAACCAAATCAAGCGCATCGAAAGCTAGCAGAGCTTGAGCAAGAGGGAATCCTGTCGGCGATAATCACCCAAAATGTTGATGGTCTTCATCAAAAAGCAGGTTCCAAAAACGTTTTTGAATTACATGGCAGCTCGCTAAAGAACTACTGCTGCTCTTGCAGGAAGCAGTTTAATTTCGATGAATTTATAGCGCTACGAAAGCAAGCACTTATCAGAGAAACTAACGACAGCACGTCTGATCCCTCCTTAAATGGAGTGCCGCGATGTTCTGAGTGTGGCGGCATCGTTCGCCCCGATGTGGTTTTGTATGAAGAAGGATTGTCCGAAGATGTTTTGGCAGGAGCCATAAAAGCAATTGGCCAAGCTGATTTAATGGTAGTAGCGGGCACGTCTTTGGTAGTTTACCCTGCAGCAGGCCTACTTCAATACTTCACAGGATCGCATCTTGCTATAGTGAATCTTCAGCCAACGGCAGCTGATAGAAATGCAGACCTTTGTATATCGGCAAAGGTAGGAGAAGTATTTGATTTCTAAAAGCTAGACCAAAATAAGGCACGTTTCTATTAGTGGGCAACCATCGTTTAATGGGCAAGCATTGATTAGTCCCAACTAAAATAAGCAAGCATCTATTAGTTCTTTACCGCGAAGCTTTTCTACCCATTCATCAGGGATACCTTCTATTCCGTAAGCTATTCCTGCAAGAGCGCCAGCAACAGCAGCGGTGGTGTCTGTATCGTCTCCTAAATTAACTGCTTTTAGAACACAATCTTTGTAAGTGGTGGTGGTGGCTAAACACCAGTAGGCTGATTTAAGGGTGTCTAGCACAAAACCACCCGAGCGAATTTTTGTGCGTGGGGTAGTAATAAGTGTGTCGTAATGAGGAAGTGCTGATTGGATGTCTGCGCCAGACGCTAAAGAGCGGCATATATGAACGAATTCAACGCAGGCTTCGGTTGATGTTTGATGTGCGTGAGTAATGGCGGACACCGTTCGTATTTCATCGTCGGTTGCATCCGTGAATGCTAAGGGAGCTGTACGCATCAATGATCCGTTGCCATTGTCGAACTCGCCACTACATCCATAACCTTGCGACAACGCCTTTTGTGTCGCGATGCCGATATCGAATAAGCCATCAATAGTGTAGGTACCTGTCTGGCACCATTTTATAAAGTGTGCCTGGATATCGGAGGGATCAATGCAGCCTTGTTCACGGATGCTATCACATAAGGCAAGCGTCATAGATGTGTCGTCACTCCAGGTTCCAGCTGGCTGATTGTGTGTTCCGTGACCAATCATATCGCTGCAAGCAAATGTATCGCGATGTTTAAATTCGAAAGGGACGCCTAGAGCATCGCCTAAGCCGTAAACGCAATCTTTCAGCGTGGCATGATTTAATCCTAGCTCAACTGAATAAAGGGGCTTATACAGGGCGCCTTCTGACGTTAAGGTACTTTTGTAAAACGTTACCGTATGTGCTAAGGCTGGTTGTGGGAAGTGTAGTTGTTGCAGAGATCCTTTTGGGATACGCGCCCGTCGTGCGAGCGTAATATGAGGACGAAACTTCTTTTCATCGAAAGAGATGCCGCGATTATGTAATTCTTCGCGGAGTAGTTCGGCAAGCTTTATGAGGTCATCATTTGGTTGAATTTGCAGATGGAGTGTTGCATCGTGGGGCTTTCCGAATTTACCAAGGCCGATTGCGTTCAGGCGAATAGGTTGTATCAAGGGAAGTACTGCATCAATAGATTCAATTACCTTAGCGGCGGTAGGTTCATTGATCTCTCCAAGAAACGCAAGCGTGAGATGATAGGTTTCTCGCTTCATGAATCTGCCTTCAATAGTGCGTTTGAGGGCATGCGCTAAAGAAGCTACTTCGTCACAAAATTCCTGGGGAAGTTCTAATGCAATAAAGGTTCGCATGAGGTACTCCAAATATGCCTGATTTGAATGGAAGAGTATTAATCATAGGTATTAGTCATGCAAATTACCACGATATACACTCAATAAAGAATTATACGAGTACGAAAAAATCAAGGACAGGTGCATGGGAGATATTTCTAGCGCGGTATTTCAGATGGGAATTTTGCTGATCGTTACCGCTGTTGGTTATCTTGCCGCTAAATTAGGCTATTTGGATATGCGCGCAAAGGATAAGATCACAGCGCTTTTACTTAATATTACGTTGCCCTGCATGATTATTGCTTCAGTGGGAAACCTTGATGCATCTACTCTAGGAATTCAGGTGCCCTTAAGTTTAGCGCTCGGAGCTCTAGCGTTTTTCCTTTGGGTTTTGGTTGCGTTTCTGTTTAATGTTGTTTTCCGTGTTCCTAAAGAGCAGCGTCCTTTGTATTACTTTATGAGCGTTTGTTCTAATACCAGTTTTATTGGTATTCCCGTTGCGGATGCGCTTTATGGCGAAAGCGCTGCGCTTTTATGTAGTGTGTTTATTATGGCAACGAGTACGCTTATGTATAGCGTTGGTATTGCTTTATTGGTTGGTGGGGGATCCGGAAATAAAAAAGATGTGCTCTGTGCTGTTATTTCCCCTTTAACCATTGCTGCCCTGCTTGCTATTGCTTTGGTATTTTCTGGATTGCATTTGCCGTTATTGCTTCAAGATTCGCTTGAATTGATTGGCTCCATTACGCCACCAGTTGCCATGATGTTGGTGGGAGTAATTATTGCCAATGAAAAGATATCCCGTGTTGTTAAGGAATGGCGTCTGTATCCCTATATTATAATTCGTCAGTTGCTTGCCTCTGCTGTGGCATGTTTTGCGTTGAGCTTCTTTGTGAAAGATCCTGTATTGTTAGGTATTTTTACAGTTATGTTTGCTATGCCTGTCGGTTCAATGGCGCCAATGTTTTGTGCGAGTTATGGGAAAGATTCGGTTTTGCCAGCAAAAGGAACAATTTTAAGCACAATAGCTTCGTTTGTAATAGTTCCTTTATTAGTGGCGTTTATGCTAACAGTAGTGCCTCTAGCTTTTGGCTAGAGGCACCTAAAAATGTTGCTTCAATTCATCAATGAATCCGTGTATACACAACGTCTACGACGGTTTTATGTATGACGGGAATTACCTGCAAGCTTTAGTGGCAATGGCAGCCTCCACCGCAACCGCAGCCGTCGTTGGTGTAGAGATGCATAGGGTAGGAAAGATACTCAACAGGAGCAAGCTTTTCTACCGTGATGTAACCAGGTTCAGCGACCAATACGGTAGGGATGCGATTAACAATGTCAGCGCAAGTGTGCTCAACCGTAGCTGGCTTTTCTATACCAAAGACTACATCAGGCTCGCCAATAATCTTCCAGTCGCACATATCGCCATCTTCTGGTTCATAAACCTTGCCGATGCACTGCGTTTCAATTACAGGTCCTTGGAAGGTCTCAGTTGTAACAACAGCGCTCATTCCGATGCAGTTGCCTGCTGGAATGGTCTCTCTAAGGGTTTCGGAATATACATCGTGATCGGAAACATAAGGAACACACTTCTGGGTTTGTGACTTAATAGACCAACCGAACAAATTAACTAAAGCTTCGTTTGAATTCCAAACATAAGAAGGCTCAAGAGTTTCAGGGTGAGCAATTTGTTCTTCGAATTCATCGGGAGTTAAACCGCATCCATGAGCTTTTGCAAGCGCTAATCCGTAATCTTCGACATTGTAGCTTGTAGCACCCTCGATTCGATCGATGCGGTGTACGCCACCCGCGACAGCGCCAATCATATTTATCCAATAAATATCTTGCATACCAGCACCAACGACCGTGCAACCAGTTTCCTTAGCAAGAGCATCAATTTCGTTGGTTATCTCAGGAGAAGTAGTCCAAGAATAGATAGCTTCTTCGCACGTGGTGACAACATTGATACCTCGCTCAACGCATTTCATAATATGAGGCTGCATATCACTCATGAAACTGAACAAGGTGAGTACTGCAATATGTGGATCGGTTTGATCAAGTACTTTATCGGCATCGTCTGAGATTTTTACTCCTAGATCAAACCCGAGTCCGCAATATTGACCTACATCCATGCCGACAATTTCTGGGTTGTTATCAATGGCACCGACAATTTCAGCACCTTTTTCGTAGAGATAACGGAGTGTGTATTTTGACATTTTGCCGCAACCGTACTGAACAACACGAATTTTTTCTCTATTCATGATGCCCCTCCTTTTTTATGTAGCGATCCCCAAATTCAGACAATGGTAATCTGAACCACTATCTCCATCATAGCGTTTAACAGGAGAAATGCTATTGCTTTGTAGAAATACGTTACTTTACGCGTTTTAAATTGCGCAGCGCGATAAGGCCCGAAATTAACGATACGAGGCTTATCAGACAAAGCACGGTCATAAACAGGAAGTTATTGTCGCTTGTTTGGGGCAGCACTTGATTGTCGTTTGTGGATGCGGTGTTTTCAGGTGTCTCCTTAATCGGGGAAGTGTCGTCGGTGGCGGGGACAGCACTCACTGTAAAGTTTGCGTTTAGCGATGTGCTTGCGCCGTTAGAGCCTGAGACGGTGATGGTTTCGTTGTATGTACCGATTGCAAGGCCGGTCTTGGGCTGAACGGTGAATTGTGCCGTGCTATTCGGAGTAATGGTGGCAGTGCCGTTGGCAAAGCCTGCTCCTGCCGTAATGATGTAATTTGTGCTGGCGGGCAGATCGACGGTCACGCTTTGATTACCCGTGTTAGTGATAGTTACGGTCTGTTCTTCGGGAGCCTTCGTATATCCATCAGTGGCGGAGCCGAAGTCCAGAGTTGCCCTCGGTCACCGTTGCGCTTTGCGGTTGGACAGTGATGGAAAGCGGTGCCGGGGCGATGATGATGCTCAGTTCCTTGCTGTTGGAGCCGGCAACGTTGGTAGCCGTTACGGTGAACTTGAAAGTACCCGGCGCAGAAGGCGTGCCGAAGATTTCGCCCGTGCTTTTATTCAGGTTCAGGCCGTCAGGCAAGTTGCCGTCGGTGACGCTCCAGGTCGGGGCGGTGCCCTCGGCTGCAAGCTTCTGGCTGTAGGATTGGCCTTCAGTGCCGCTTGGCATCGCCGCTGTTGCTCTGAACCATGATTCTTGAATTAACAGTGCCGCTGGCAGTCAGGCTGCCGTCTCCGCTGATAGTCAGCCTGGCCGTGCCGCTATTAGCATAAACATGAACACCCGTGGAAGCGCTTATGATGTTTGCTCCTTCCAACTGGATGGTCAATTCCGCATCGCCGTTCGTATTTGCCACACCAATGGCAGCGCCAGCGATAATAGTACCGCCTGGAATATCCGGATTTAAAGCCAATTCCCTTTTGATCGTGGCGTTGTGCAGGGTCAGGGTATTGGTACTTTCGTCATAGTGGATATAGCTGTCTGCCGGTGCTCCTGTGCCTGTATACGCGGCGACGTTTCCCTCACTGTCTGTCGTCCAGTAGCCAGTGAAAGATATTGATACGCCACCTACATAAAGCACCTGTCCGTCCGGCATAGCCGCCAGGGTCGTAGGTGCAGATGCGACAGTGCCTTCAGTGTTACCCCCCCCTCGACAGCATAAGCCGCGATGGGTAAAAGACCAAGGCAGAAAATCATTGCGCAAAGGGCGCTTATCATTTTCTTTATCATGATAGTCCCTCGCATTTCAGCAGAACAAAATAACAAAAATTATGAAACATTATGTCAAATAGTGGGTAATCTCGCATCACCCATTTGACCCCATAAATCGGGTATTTAAGCTGATTTATGGGGTCATAGCACATAGTAGGCACGTTTTTTTAAAAACAAAAAAGGTCGCAAGCAAAACAGCTTACGACCTTCTGTTATTAGCTGGTCGGGACGACAGGATTTGAACCTGCGACCCCTTGACCCCCAGTCAAGTGCG
>OLPD01000213.1_pt1 | contig 51242 bp, 39 predicted proteins | sample 1672111 | NCBI WGS metagenome assembly OLPD01 (sample SAMEA3136646, study PRJEB25190) | human gut metagenome
TATCGCTTGATCAAAGTGGTGTTGGTCAATTAGTAGAAATGGCTGCAAACAAAGGTCGCAGTGTTCGTCCAAAAATTAAATTAGGTATTTGTGGTGAACATGGTGGAGATCCAGAATCAATTAAATTCTGTCATAAAACAGGTTTAACTTATGTATCTTGTTCTCCATATCGTGTGTTAATTGCACGTTTAGCTGCTGCTCAGGCTGCAATCGCTCAGAAGAATGCAAAATAAGCATATACAGATATTATAGCGAATAATGAATAATAGAATCCCCCTGATATCTATGAAATGGATGTCAGGGGGATTTTTCTATCGGGAAGATTTTTTCTGGTAAAGAATGCATTCCATGTTTCATGGAAACAAGTCAAAGTCTGTAATTTTAGGAGACTTTGATGATTGCAAGTTATTATAAAACAAATCAATAATAGTGGAAAGAAAAATTGATGATATTCTATGGAATGAGAAATAAGTCAATTGTGATGAAGAAGAAAATTGATTGTAATCCACAAATATCTAAAGTAAATCAATGGAAGCGACAGGAAATGTTGATCATATCGTATTCCAAAAACACGAAAATAATTCAAAAAGAAATAAAACGATAGATAAAAAACAATTTCAAATAAAGGGGGATAGTCTATGTATAAATTAAAAAATATGCTTATCCAAGAGCAAGAACATTTGGAGAAAATCGTTATGCAAGAGCAGCTGTGCGAAAAATAGAATTGTATCAAATAAATCATATATATCCAGGCGATCGGTTGATTATAACTTTTGAGACAGAACAAAATGTATTGAATTCAAAGATAATAGAGAATCTGATAGAAAAATATTTGATATAAAAGGACTTATGATATAATTAGCTTGTTGGGGAGAAGGATACTCTGATGGAGAGATAGAGCTGTTTGGAAAAATCTTACACCGCGATGAACATTTGCTATACAAGTATGCAGAGAATGAAATGTTTAAAAAGAATAAAGTCTAGGACGGAGGAGAAATACATGGAATTAGTAAACGGAAGACCAACAGACACACAAGGCAGATTGGATAAGGAAATCCGCGTATATGATTTCCTGGATTCGCTAGGAGTCAGCTACCAGAGAATCGACCATGAAGCCGCAATGACAATGGAGGCATGCGAGGAAATCGACCGGACGCTGGAGGCGACGATCTGCAAGAATCTGCTTTTATGCAACCGACAGGAGACACAGTTTTATTTACTGATGCTTCCGGGAGATAAGGTGTTTAAAACAAAGGATCTGTCAGCGCAGATCGGTTCGTCCAGACTTTCTTTTGCAAAAGCGGAGTATATGGAACAATATCTGGACATCACGCCGGGATCTTTAAGTGTGCTTGGACTGATGAATGATAAGGACAAGATGGTACGGCTTCTGATTGATGAAGATGTGCTTACAGGAGAATATATCGGATGTCATCCATGTATCAATACATCGAGTCTCAGACTTAAGACAAAAGATCTGGTAGAGAAGATTATTCCGGCAATGGAACATGAGCCGACCATCGTGAAGCTGTAAATCCGCCAGAAAACGAAAGGGTAGCAGAAACAGCAATATAGAAACAGAAAGATTTTTGACAGTGCAAATATAAAAACTGGATAATGAAAAATATTACAAAATCTATATAAAAAAGAAAATAAATTCATGCAAAATTCATATAAAAAAAGAAAGAAACACCTTGACGAAAAGAAAGATTTCTCTTAAAATATGAAAGGTTGTGCTAAAGAAGAACAACTGCCGTGCAGAATCATCTGGATACAGACGGATATGCGGCAGTTTTATTATGTGACATAGTATAGAATTGCACATATATTACAGTCTATATTTATGACACAGTCAATTTAGTGAAAATTATATTTTATCATGCAAATAAAGGAGAGATATACGGATGAAGTATGATGTAATTATTATTGGTGCCGGACCGGGGGGAATTTTTGCTGCTTATGAGTTGATGAAAAAGAAACCAGACTGCAAGATCGCAGTATTTGAAGAAGGTTATCCGCTGGAAAAGAGAAAATGTCCGATTGATGGCGAAAAAGTAAAGAGCTGTATCAACTGCAAACGCTGCTCGATCATGTGCGGATTTGGCGGAGCCGGAGCATTTTCAGATGGAAAATACAATATCACCAATGATTTCGGCGGAACTTTATTTGAGTATATCGGTAAAAAACAGGCTGTTGAGCTGATGAAGTACGTCGATGAGATCAATATGGAAAATGGTGGAGAAGGGACAAAACTGTACTCCACAGCCGGAACAAAATTTAAAAAGCTTTGTCTTCAGAACAAGCTGAATCTTCTGGATGCATCTGTACGTCATCTGGGAACAGATATCAATTACGTCGTTCTTCAGAATCTTTATGATCAGATGAAGGATAAAATGGACTTCTTCTTTGATGCACCGGTTGAGACAATCGAGATCACTGATGGCGGATACCGCATTATATGTGAAAATGGCACTTATGAATGTAAGAAATGTGTGGTTTCTGTCGGACGAAGCGGAAGCAAATGGATGGAAAAAGTCTGCAAGGATCTTGCAATCCCGACCAAATCAAACCGTGTGGATATTGGTGTCCGTGTAGAGCTTCCGGCAGTGATCTTCGCACACCTGACAGATGAGCTTTACGAGAGCAAGATCGTATACCGTACAGAAAAATTCGAGGACAATGTGCGTACTTTCTGTATGAATCCGAACGGTATTGTGGTAAATGAAAATACCAACGGTATCATCACAGTAAACGGACACAGCTATGAAGGAAATGAAAAAAAGACGGACAACACCAACTTTGCCCTTCTGGTTGCAAAGCATTTCTCTGAGCCATTTAAGGACAGTAACGGATATGGTGAAAGTATCGCAAGACTTTCCAACATGCTAGGCGGTGGTGTGATCGTACAGCGTTTTGGTGATCTGGTACGTGGAAGAAGAAGTACAGAAAAGCGTATTGAAGAAGGTCTGGTAACACCAACCTTATCAGCAACGCCTGGTGATCTGAGTCTGGTTCTTCCAAAGCGAATCATGGATGGAATCATTGAGATGATCTATGCTCTGGATAAGGTAGCACCTGGTACAGCAAATGACGATACCCTTCTCTATGGTGTGGAAGTAAAATTCTACAATATGGAAGTAGAGATCGATAAGAATCTGGAAAGCTGCCATAAGGGACTGTATGTGATCGGTGACGGAAGTGGTGTTACACATTCTCTGTCCCATGCATCTGCAAGTGGTGTTTATGTTGCGAGACATATTATCAGCGAAGAAGAATAGTCTGCAAATAAAAAGTCGGACTGGGATGGAAAAGTAAAATAAAGAGAAAATTAAAAACCGTAAATCCGGAGATTTGCATTATTGTAAAGAGCAAATCCGGATTTACGGTTTTTGTTGTATCGAAAAAGTAGTAGAACTTTTTGATGCAGATATGCCTAGTTTTTTATGGTTGCCCGCTGGTAAGTCATATAGGCGATCACAGCAGTTGCAAATTCGGTAATTCCGAATGCGTACCAGATTCCGGAAGCCCCGAAGATCCGGCTTAAGATAAATGCGGCCGGAATAATGATGATCGTATATCTGCACAGTGAGATGAGCAGGGACGGTGTTCCCTTTCCAAGTCCTTCGAGTGCACCAGAGCTGGTGATGGACACGGAAGAAACTAAAAATCCGAGGCTGATAATCCGAAGTGCCATTCCTCCTGCCTGAATGGTTTCCGGATTAGAACTGAACAGTGCGATCAGTGAATCCGGGAAGAGCTGGCAGAAAACGGTACCAAAGAGCATGATCCCAAGACTCAGATAAAGGGTATCGGCAAACAGTCTGTGGACACGTTTTGTCTCACCGGCACCGTAGTTGTATCCGATCAGCGGGCGCATTCCCTGGATGATTCCATTTGCCGGAAGATACAGGAAGGTCTGAAGCTTGTAATAGATTCCGAGCACCACCACGTAAACCTGGGAGTAGGCGGAGAGAATCCCATTCAGTGCGGTGATAAGAAGGGATGGAAGTGCCATATTCAAAGTGGCAGGGATTCCAACCGCGTAAAGCCGTCCGGCCATGGCACGGTCTACGTGGCAGCTTTTATGAATCTTCACCGGAAGCGGTCTGGTAAAATAAAAGGCAAGGTACAGTACCAGTGTGACAACCTGACCAAGACCGGTTGCAAGTGCGGCTCCTTCAATTCCCATTTTCGGGAACGGTCCGATTCCGAAGATCAGAAGTGGATCCAGTACGATATTGAAAATACATCCGCTCATCATGCAGATCATGGACACGCGCATCCGTCCGACTGCCTGAAAAATTTTTCCCAGGTAATTTCAAGAGAGATTACAATGGAAAATTCAAATGCGATCCGGGAGTAGGCATTTCCCATCTGAATAATGGTCACGTCTTTTGTAAAAATCTGTAAAAATAGCGGCATTACGGCAATTGTGACTACGGTAAGAACGATACCGTGGATAACAGAGAGAAAAAGTCCCTGTGTGGCAGCTGCATCCGCTTTTTTCTGATCCTGGGCGCCAAGGAAAAAGGAGATGGCGGCATTGATTCCGATTCCAAAGCCGACACCGACCGAGGTGATAAAATTTTGGATCGGGTAGACTAAAGACAGAGCAGTCATTGCTTCTTCACTGATCCGTGCAACGAAATAGCTGTCAACAATATTATAAAGAGAGTTGACCATCATTGAAATCACCATTGGCAGAGCCATGGAAAGCAGAAGTGGCAGAATCGGTTTTTCTTTCATGTAAGTCTGGTTCATAAACATTCCTCCTGATAAATGTAAAGCATAAGGTACAAAATCTGTAAAAAAGGGCAGAAGCCCGATATATAAAAAGCCACATAACTGTCGCTGTATGCAACAAGTTATGTGGCGAAAAGTAGATATCTATTTTGATATCCAGAAAAATCCACAAAGATTTTGGTATAAAATTACACAGATAGTTATTTTAAAAATTTTCCTTCCATTTGTCAATATCTTTTTGAAAAATAACAATTAAAATATTGACAAAAAAATAAGTCTAAACTAACATAAGTGTATGAAATATAACATCACTACGATATAAGTAACTAAAGGAAGGAGTAGAGGAATGTTTTTAGAGATTAAAGGGATCAAAAAATCGTTTGGAACAGGCGACAGCCGGGTAAATGTTCTGAAAGGACTTGATCTGGAAATTGAAAGAGGAGAATTTTGTGTGCTTCTGGGACCATCCGGTTCCGGAAAATCGACTCTTCTGAATATTATAGGTGGCATTGACGGGGCAGATGAAGGAAGTATTACGATTGATGGAGAACAGCTGGAGGATATGACAGAGAAGAAGCTGTCACTGTACCGGAGAAAGCATTTAGGTTACATTTTCCAGATGTACAATCTGATTCCGAACCTGACACTCAGGGAAAATATTGAGGTTGGTGCTTATTTGAGTGACCGTCCGCTGGATGTGGATGAGCTGATGCACACACTGGGAATTTATGAGCATCAGAACAAGCTGCCAAACCAGCTTTCCGGAGGACAGCAGCAGAGGACAGCAATCGGGCGTGCAATCGTGAAAAATCCGGATATCCTGCTCTGTGATGAACCGACAGGTGCGCTGGATTATAATACTTCTAAGGAAATCCTGAAGCTGATCGAGACCGTCAACCAGAAATATGGAAATACGATCGTGATGGTTACACATAATGATGCGATCAAGGATATGGCGGACCGGGTAGTAAAGCTTCGTGACGGTATGATCCGTAAGAATTATTGTAATGAACACAAGCTATCAGCAAGTGAGCTGGAATGGTAAGGAGGACGCGTGTTATGAAGAGTCCTTTAAGAAAAAGACTTCCACGGGAATTGAAAAGTGAGATTGGAAAATATCTGGTGGTGCTGATTCTTATGATCGCAACGATCGGATTTGTATCTGGTTTTCTGGTTGCAGATGGAAGTATGCTGAAAGCATATAATGAAGGCTTTGAAAAGTACAAAATCGAAGATGGAAATTTCCGGGTAAAGAAGAAAATCACGAAGTCGCAGCGGGAGAACATTGAGAAAAATGGTGTAACGCTGTATGAGAATTTTTATCTGGAAGAGGACCTGGACAATGGAAGTACCATGCGTATTTTCAAAAACCGGGAAGAGGTCAACCAGGTGTGCCTGATGGAAGGAAAGCTTCCTGAAAAAGCAGGAGAAATGGCAATTGACCGTATGTATGCGGACAATAATAAGATTTCTGTCGGAGATATACTGAAAAGTGGCTCAAAAGAATGGAAAATAACTGGATTTGTAGCACTTTCTGATTATAGCTGTCTGTTTCAGAACAACAATGACAGTATGTTTGATGCAGTCAAATTTGGGGTATCAGTTGTTACGCCGGAGGAGTTTGAATCCCTGGATCAGGAGAAGCTTCAGTACAGCTATTCCTGGGTGTATGACAAAGCACCGGAAAATGAAAAACAGGAAAAAAAGATGTCGGAAGATCTGATGGAAGCACTAGGGGAAGAAGTCACTCTGGAGTCATTTGTGCCACAGTATCTGAACCAGGCAATTACATTTACCGGTGATGATATGGGGAGTGACCGTGCAATGATCACAATGCTCCTCTATATGATCATTGTGATCATTGCGTTTGTATTTGGAATCACGATCAGCAATACGATCCGGAAAGAAGCAGGTGTGATCGGAACTCTGCGGGCTTCTGGGTATACAAGAAAAGAACTGATCGGACATTACATGGCACTTCCGGTGATCGTTACGTTGATCGGTGCGGTGATCGGAAATATTCTGGGTTATACAGCACTGAAAAATGTATGTGCGGGGATGTATTATGGAAGCTATAGTCTGCCGACCTATGTGACGGTGTGGAATGCAGATGCTTTTTGGATGACAACAGTGGTTCCGGTGCTGATCATGCTGGTAGTCAACTATGGAATCCTTCGTTACAAGCTGAGGCTTTCACCGCTGAAATTCCTGAGAAGAGATCTTTCTGGAAGCAGGCGGAAAAGAGCAGTCCGGCTAAGTCCGAAGCTTGGAATCTTCCATCGGTTCCGACTGCGTGTGATCTTCCAGAATATGAGCAATTACATCGTACTTTTTATTGGAATCATATTTGCGAATCTGCTTTTGTTCTTTGGACTTTTGCTGCCGTCAGTTCTTTCGCACTATCAGCAGGATATCCAGAGCAATATGCTTGCAAAATACCAGTATATGCTGGAGATTCCGGTAAGTGCGATGAGCGGAAACAAACTGGACAGTATGCTGGAACTTTTACAGTTCTCTTATGGAACAAAGACGGAAAATGAAGATGCGGAAGCGTTCAGTGCTTACTCATTGGAAACATTGCCAAGCAAATATAAGACAGATGAAGTGATCCTGTACGGAATCAAACCGGACAGTAAATATATCGATGCAGATCTGGAGGACGGTGACGGTGTCTATATTTCCAGTGCCTATGCAGAGAAGTTTCTGTTGAAGCCGGGCGACTCGATCACGTTGAAAGAAAAATATGAACAGACAAAGTATACATTCAAGGTTAAAGGAATCTACAAATACAACGGCGGAATCTGTGTCTTTATGCCACAGGAGCAGTTAAATGATACCTTTGATCTGGGAAACGATTATTTCAGCGGATATTTTTCCAACTCGAAGATCAAGGATATTGACGGGAAATACATCGGTTCGGTGCTTGATCTGGAAGCACTGACAAAGATTTCGAGACAGCTGGATGTATCTATGGGAAATATGATGGGGATGGTCAACACTTTTGCAATCGGTATTTATATGGTTGTGATCTATCTGTTGTCCAAGATCATTATTGAGAAAAATGCACAGGCTATTTCCATGACGAAGATCCTGGGATATACCAATGGAGAGATCAGCAGGCTTTATATCTGGTCGACGACGATTGTGGTGATCATCTGTCTGCTTCTCAGCCTGCCGATTGAGAAAGCAGTTATGAATGTGCTGTTCCGGGAAATGATGTTGACTAGTATTTCCGGCTGGATCGCGCTTTGGATCGATCCGAAGATCTATGTGGAAATGTTCCTGATCGGGATCGGAACCTATGCAGTTGTGGCAATGTTAGAATATCGAAGGATTAAACATGTGCCGATGGATGAGGCACTGAAAAATGTAGAGTAAGGGGAGAAAAAAAGAGAATTAAGGTACGGATCAGGGCAGACTAAGCTGCCCTGTAGATTGCCGGGACAATCTCGCGGAGGAGAGCAAGAAGCGCCTGAAACTGTGCGTGATGATAAATATTTTTCCGATAGACAGCACAGATGTCCCTGGTGTCATGAAAGTGATCCGGGGTAAAGAAATGAATGTCCGGAAAGGAAGTAGTCCGTGCATAAATTTCAGGAAGAAAGGCAATCCCCATCCCTCGTCTTGCAAGAGAAAAGGCAGTATTACTGCTGGTGCAGATGCAACGGATATTTGGATGGAAAGCAGCAGTATCGCAGATCTTCCGGCTGATCTTTCCGAGATCGTGATCTTCTGAAAGCAGAATAAAAGGAACTGCAGATAACGCAGGCAAATGAATTTGAGGAGTGGCAGAGATGCCCTCCTCTTTTGGTGATGGATCGGAAAAAGGACACAGAGAGTCAGGGATTGCCAGGACAAAGCTTTCCTTTACCAGAAGCTCACTCTCATAATTGATAGTGTCCGGGCTGGAAATATCGAGAATCAGATCCAGCTTGTCCTCTTCCAGCATCTGCCGCAGGATATAGGTCGGCTGCTCAATGATCTGGATATCACAGTTCTCATACATGGAATAAAAGCGTTCCAGAACCGGTGCCAGAAGCCGTTCACTTCGGTGGGGACTGAGACCCAGCCGGATCAGTGTCCGGGAGCCGGAAACGATATCACCAAGCTTCCATTCCAACTGGGTATGAGAGTGGAGGGTAGAAACTGCCCATTCATAGAAAAGGGCGCCCGCATAGGTAAGCTTCATTTCGCCACGGTTCCGCTCAAAAAGAGGGGTTCCGTTTTCTTTTTCCAGAGCCTGAATGCTTAAGGAAAGGGAAGGCTGGGAAATATAAAGCTTCTGCGCCGCTTTGGTGATACTTTTTTCTTCGGCAATGGTGATGACATATTGCAGCTGATTCCAGTTCATAAAAAATCCTCCATAGGTTTAAACTATATTTTTAATAATAAAACATATATTTTACTAATGTCAATAGAGATGATAAAGTAAAGAAACAGGAGGAAGAAGAGATGAGTAAAGAGAGAATCAAAAATGGACTGATGCTGTTTGCATTTTTCTTTAAGATAGGATGTTTTACATTTGGAGGCGGATGGAGCATTCTGGCGCAGATGGAGCAGGAGTTTGTAGATAAACGAAAGCTGATCACAAAAGAGGAACTGCTGGATATGGTTGCAGTTGGAAAGTCAGTTCCCGGAATTATGATCACCAATATCAGTATGCTGTTTGGCTATTATGTAGGTGGCTGGTTCGGAGGTGTCTGTGCAGTACTCGGAATGACCTGTCCGGCGGTTCTGATCCTGTCGTTTGTTACTGCATTTTATAAGGTGCTGAAAAGTAATGTCTGGTGCTATGCGGCACTTCGCGGAATCCGCTGTGCAGTAGTTCCGATTATGGGAAGTGCGGCACTTTCACTGGGGAAAGAAGCGTTCCGCAGAAAATCAGCAATCCCGATCTGTGCGTTAGCACTGACGCTCTGTGTATTTACGGATATCAGTAATGTGGTGATGATCGTAGCGGGAGTGATACTGGCGCTTTCTATAAGAGCGGTGAAAAAGACAAGAGGAGGACAGACGGCATGATCTATCTCAGACTTTTTACAGCGTTTATGAAAATCGGATTTACCAGCTTTGGCGGAATGTCGATGATCCCGGTTATTATGCAGGAGATGAAGGTCAATCAGTGGATGACGGCGGAGGATCTGACTAACTTGATCGCTATCGCAGAAATGACACCGGGACCGCTTGGGATTAACTGTGCGACTTTTGCCGGGATGCAGACGGCAGGTGTTCCGGGTGGGATCGCAGCGGTTATGGGCGTGCTGATGCCAGCTTATACGCTGACGCTTGGCGTAGCGGTGTGCTTCGCAAAGTTCCGTGGCAATGATATTATGAGCAGTATGTTAAATGTGATCAAGCCGATCTGCATCGCAATGATCCTTGCGGTGATTCTGAATCTGATGCAGGAAAATTATTTTCCAAATGCAAGGGTTGACTGGTTTGGATGTGGGATCGGGGCAGTGATGTTTTATCTGATATTAAAACGGAACTGGTCGGTGCCGAAGGTGATCACTCTTGCGGCGGTGCTTGGAATGGTGGGGTATGGTGTGCTTGGAATGGCATAGATCCATGGACAAAACAGGAGAGTTATTCTTTTACATTTTTGAAGATTTGTAAGAGAATAACTCTCTTTTTTGATGCGATTTTACATAACTATGATCATGGGAAAGAAAAAATGATAGAAGAAAGAAAATTTAACCTAAACTTAACATAGATTTGATTGGAATTGCATAGACCACAGATAAAATGGAAAATGAGCTGAAAGGGAAGACATCATTGTAAAAAGTAAGTTTAAAAGATATTAACAAACACAGGGTAAATTGAGAGAGGAATTAACATGAACGAGAAAATTCAGATCATTTTCGGACTGCTTGGCGGTCTGGCAGTTTTTATCTATGGAATGAATATGATGAGTGAATGTCTGCAAAAGGCGGCGGGCGATAAAATGAAAAGCATTCTTGCACTTCTGACGAAGAATCCGCTTCTGGGTGTGCTTGCCGGTGCGCTCACAACTGCGGTACTCCAGAGCAGCAGTGCGACAACAGTTATGGCGATCGGTTTTGTAAGTGCGGGACTGATGAACCTGCCACAGGCAATTTCCATCATTTTTGGTGCAAATATTGGTACAACCATGACAGCACAGATTATTGCGTTTAAGATCAGTGACTATATTTATGTGATTATTTTTATAGGATTTCTGATTTCATTTGTAACAAAATCAGAAAAAGTAAAAAGTATCGGCCAGACGATTTTTGCCTTTGGTCTTCTGTTCCTTGGAATTGAGACAATGGGAGATGTCATGAAGCCATTGGCATCCAGTCCGGTATTCACAGACCTGATCGGACGGGTTGCACATATTCCGGTACTTGGTGTGGCAGTTGGTACACTTATGACGCTGGTTGTACAGAGCAGTAGTGCGACCATTGCGGTACTGCAGAACTTTGCTTCCCAGCCGGGAGCGGACGGGGTTACGAGTATACTAGGGCTTGCAGGAGCAATCCCGATTCTTTTAGGTGATAATATCGGTACAACGATCACAGCACTCCTTGCCAGTATCGGACAGTCAAAAGATGCAAAGAGAACCGCTGTGGCGCATTGTATTTTTAATATTTCCGGCTGCTTTTTGTTTATCTGGTTCGTAAAACCATTTGCGGCACTGATCCAGAACATTTCGCCGAAAGGTCCGGAGATTGAAGTGATTTCCAGACAGATTGCAAATGCACATACTGTATTTAACATCACAATGACACTGATCTGGGTATGCCTGATTAAACTGATGGTGAAGATTGTCATGACACTGATCCCGGATGGCAAAAAAGGTGTTGAAGATCCAGGCAGGCCGATTTATCTGGATGAAAATATCATCAGTCAGCCGGCAGCAGCGTTGCAGCTTGTGGCAAAAGAGATTTTCCGTATGAGTGACCAGGTAGGAGATATTCTGAAGAAAACGATTGAGCTTGTGAAAAATGAAGAAGTGAAATCCATTGACGGTCTGAAAGAAAACGGAGAACAGGTTGAACGCCTTGGAAAGTGTATTACCGAATATCTTGCAGCTTTGTTTTCTTCGGGTTCATTGACCGAGCAGCAGGCAGCGCAGACGGCGAGCCTCATGTGTGTACTCAGCGATGTGGAACGTATGGGAACCTTAAGTGTGGAAATGGCAGAATGTATGCTGGAAAGATCAGACCGGAAGTATAAATATACACCGGAAGCGATGGATGAGCTGCAGAAGAGTCTGAAGGTACTGAATAAGATGTTCTGTGATTCTCTGAAGGCACTGCAGGGAGATGATGGTATCGAACCAGGCAAGATGATGAAGCGAAAGGATAAGCTTCTGGATCTGGATATCAAGATGCGGAAAGCGCATATTGAGCGTGTCAATAAAGGAAAATGTAAGGCAAGCCTTACTGCTCCGTTTACCAATATCCTGCATCTGATCGACCGTATGGGAAACAGTTGTATCAACCTTGCGGATGTCGCGGAAAGCGGAACAAGCATGAAATACTTTATGCTGGAAGAAAAATAAGAAGATGGAAAAATCCACGGACTTTAGAAGATTCAAAGTCCGTGGATTTTTTTAATCATGATAAACGATTTTTCCACCACAGATCGTATATTTCACTTTGCCATACAAAGGAGTTCCGGTAAATGGTGAGTTGGATGAAAGGGATGCATACTCGGTTGGAGTCCAACATTCGTTTTCGTCGAAGATCACAAGGTCAGCTGCCTTTCCTTCGGCGAGCTGTCCATATGGAAGGTGGTAAAGCTTTGCCGGATTGATGGTCATCTTTTCCAGAAGCTGAATAAGAGATAAATGTCCCGGTCTTACAAGGCTTGTGATGCCAAGGGCAAGGGAAGTCTCCAGACCGATGATTCCGCTTGGGGCTTCGGTGATTGGTTTTGCTTTTTCTTCTTTGCTGTGCGGTGCATGGTCGGTGGCAATCAAGTCGATGGTTCCATCTGCAAGTCCCTGAATAATCGCCTGACGGTCCTTTTCGGTACGGAGCGGCGGATTCATTTTCGCAAGTGTTCCATGCTCAAGGACTGCGTTTTCCGTCAGTGTAAAATGATGCGGTGTGGCTTCGGCGTGAAGTTTTGCACCCATTTTCTTATAAGTACGAACCAGATCGACAGAGATACCGGAGCTGATATGCTGGATCACAACATCGGCACCGGATTTCAGTGCCAGCATGCAGTCTCTTGCAACCAGAGATTCTTCTGCAATGGAAGGAGAACCGTAGATGCCAAGCGCATCGGATACCTTTCCGTGGCTGATTCCGTTGTTGCGGATGAAAGAAGGATCTTCTTCGTGAAGGCTGACCGGTACGTTAAGCTTTGCCGCTTTTTCCATTGCGTGGAAGCAGAATTCTGCGTTTAGAAGCGGGATCCCGTCATCGGTAAATCCACATGCGCCTGCTTCTTTTAAGGCGTCCATATCGGTTTCTTCCTGCCCTTTCAGGTTGCAGGAAATCGAAGCAGCCTGGAAGATACGGATATTTTCTTTGGAAGCACGCGAAAGGTTGTCTTTGAGAACCGGAACAGAGTCCACAGTCGGGGAAGTATTTGCCATGCAGATCACGGAAGTAAAACCGCCTTTTGCAGAGGCAAGTGCGCCGGTGTGGATGGTTTCTTTATAAGTAAATCCTGGATCACGGAAATGAACGTGGGTGTCAATCAGTCCCGGTGCAACCACAAGCCCGGCTGCGTCAAGGACTTCCTCTCCTTCTTTTGTAATCAGGGATGCCATCTCTTTGATGATGCCATCTTCAATCAGAAGATCCATTTTTTCGGAAAGTCCGGAAGCAGGATCGATAACAAGTCCGTTTTTGATAATCATAGTAGTTAAGCCTCCTTGCAGGATATTAGTCTGTTTCTAGTATACGGGATGGGAAAAAGGTTTGTCAATGCGACAGGAGAAGTTGAGAAAATAAGACTGGCTACAGAATCCAAAAGAGTGGTTGCCGAAATGATGGAAATAAGGTATGTTAAAGATAAGTCATCGTATTTAAATTGGGAAAAACAAAAGAAGAAGGAAATCAGAAGGGAAAGTAAAACAAAAAAAGATTTCAGTTTTGATGTATCCAATCTGGTATGTATCAAAATTGAAATCTTTTTTCTTTTATACATGTCTCATATTCTTTTCAAGAGCAACTTTCTTCTTCCCGGTTGCGCGGTAGAATTCCACGTGTTTTCCAAGAAAACTCTGGATGACGGAAACGGTTTTCCCAGTCAGGAATGCACAGAAGACAGTGCCGATTCCGATGCCGTAGAATCCGTGGAGGATTGCAAGGGAAAGAACCACAGTAGTTGTCAGACAGGTGAGATCGAAGGCTGTCTTAACGATTTTATAGTTCTTTTTTACAATCCCGGACAGATCGCGAGGGAAGATATCCGTCGGGATGATTGGAAGCATACAGTTGTTGGCAAGGCAGATACCGAAGCACATCAGTAAGAATCCTGCCAGGAAATAAACGATGTGAAGAGGCAGGGAGTTCGGCAGAGCCTGTATCCATGAGTTATGTACGTCGATCATTTTTCCAAATCCGATTCCGACTACGAAAGAAAAGAGGTAGCCGGGACAGAATGAACGCTTAAGGATCATCAGTGTAATGACAAGCAGTGTCTGGAAAATATAATTCCATGTTCCGAAACTGAATAGCGGGAAGGCGATGCTAAATACAAGGGGCACTGAGGAGATCGTTGAGATCCCGAATCCGCTTTTCGACATCAGATCCACGCCGAGTGAATTGATCAGCAGGACGATGAGCAGAGCGACTTCTCCGGCCAGATGAAATTTTTTCTTATTCATAGGTACAAATCCTTCTTTCCTGATAAATAATAATTTACAAAAATTTTATATTTAAGCTGTTTCTCATTATAATGAAGAAAATCGATAAAAACAAATGATTATTTTGAATAAACTGATTCTAAAATAGAATGAAATATGTTAAGGTAATGGAGAGTAAAGAGTTGATTTTGAAAAATAAGGTGACTGCGGAAGATAAAAGAGGGAATATATGAATATCGAATATTTAAAATATTTTTCAGAGCTGGCAAAAATCCAGCATTACGGAAAGGCGGCAAAGGCGCTGAATATTTCACAGCCGGGGCTCAGCCATGCAATCAAATCGTTAGAAGAAGAGTATGGAGTCCCGCTTTTTCAGAAGGAAGGGCGGAATGTGAGTCTCAGCCGCTACGGCAAAGAACTGATGAAGGATGTGGATGAAATCCTGGGAGCATATCTTCGTCTGGAAGAGCGGGCGGCAGGACTTCGGACGGAAGAGAAAACGGTGCGGATCGGCAGTGTGTATCCTCTGGCACCGGGGACGATCCCACATATGCTGAAAGAGTTTGGGGCAACATTTCCGTTTATCATTTACAACCGGATGACACCGGAGATCGCAGAAGGACTTTTGGATGGAAAATATGATATCGGCTTCTGTTCGGATCTTCTGAAATCGGATGAAATCGAGTATTATCCGATTCGGGATTCGTATATCGCGGTAGTGGTTCCGAAGGGGCATCCGCTTGAAAATAGAGAACAGATCAGTCTGAAAGAGACAGCCGGATACCCTCAGATCATGTTTTCCAAGACCAGCGGTTTTCGTACTTTGCAGGAGCAGATTTTTGCAGAAGAAGGAATTAAGGTAAAGCCGGTGTGTGCTGCAGAAGAGATTGAAGTTATCACAGGACTTGTGGAGAATGGGTTCGGGATTTCCGTATTGCCGTATATGGATATCGTGCGGTTGCACAATGTGGTGACGATTCCGGTGAAGACTTCAGGGTGGAATTCTAAATTCTACATTGCGAGAAGAAAGTATGGAATCCGTTCAGAGCAGGAGGATGCATTTTTCCGGTATTGGAAGAAAGAACATCATTAAAATTCATTAAGAATCCTTGCGCTTACAGAGAAAAAAAGTCTATAATCTGTTTTAGAAATATTGTTGCGAAAATCAAATGGGAGGTTACACAGGATGATAGAACAGATTGTAGAGTATAATAAGAAATTCGTGGAAAATAAAGGCTATGAGCCGTACCTGACCAGCAAGTACCCGAACAAGAAGCTTGCCGTGCTGACCTGTATGGATACCCGTCTGACGGAGCTCCTTCCGGCAGCGTTGGGGCTGAAAAACGGAGATGCAAAGATTATCAAGAATGCAGGCGGAGTTATTACACATCCATACGGAAGTGTGGTCAGAAGCCTTCTGGTTGCGATTCTGGAGCTTGGTGTGGAGCAGGTTATGGTCATCGGACACACTGACTGCGGCGTGCAGGGAATGGATGGAAATGAGCTGTTAGAAGAACTGGTAGAACGCGGAATCGACAAAGAACATATCGATATCGTGAGACACAGTGGAATTGATCTGGAAAAATGGCTGGGTGGATTTGAATCTGTAGAGAAGTCGGTAGAAGAGACTGTGCATACACTGAAGGCACATCCGTTGATGCCGAAGGATATTGAGATCAAGGGATTCATTATGGATTCGGAGACAGGGGAGCTTACGGAAGTGTAAGGGAAAGAAAGTTGTCCTTGTAGGTCTTTGATATGAGATTTTCAAGGGTAAACGGAAATAGCCGCCAACTACTGCAATAGTTTGACGGCTGTCATATAAATAGCTGTTACTATATAGGGGAGCCGCTTGCGGTTTCCCTTCTTTTCATTTAATATAGCGCATTTAGGAGATAGATTCAGATTATTGAAACTTGTAAGATCTTAAAATTTCATCAATCCAAAGTCTATCGTCAGATTTTCATAAATCCCAACCTTAACAACTATTAAAAAGTCTTGCGCTTTTGAAATAAAAAAGTCTATAATCTGTTTAGTGAGATCACAGGAGGATGAGGATAAAAATGGATGATTTAAAATCATTTACCTATGTTTTAGCGGTTGCAGAGTGCAAAAGCATTTCAAAAGCTGCCGAACTTTTATATATTTCACAACCATCACTCAGCAGATTTATATCCAGTCTGGAACAGGAACTGGGAATTTTACTTTTCGAGCGAAAATCGAATGGAATTAGTCTGACTGAGGCTGGAGAAATCTATGTTGAGTATGGAAAAGAAATCAAACGTTTGAACAGCACAATGGAACATAAACTAAAGGAGCTTCAACTATCCGAAGAACAGGAAATACATGTATGTATGTCTCTAAGTGCCAGTCTTTTGTTAGCAATGGAAGTTCAGGATAAGATCAGTAAAAAATATACCGGTTGTAAGGCAACATTTTCAAATGTCATGGCAAAGGAAATTATAACAGGTTTAAAAAACAGGACATACGATCTTGCACTTGGACCTGATATAAGTGAAAAAGATTCGTCAATCGTATTTGATCTTATTGTAGAAGATTATATGTTGCTTGCAGTTCCCAAAAAGTATAAGATGCTTCAGAAAGCAGAAAAAAGAGAAGGCGAAAAATATCTATGGATGGATATTTCAAGAATGTCGGACGAGTTTATCATACAGGATGAATCCTGTCATGTCAGACAGGAGATCGATCAGATATTTGAAGAACAGGGCAAAGAATTAAAACCAAAAATGATCGTAAACAGTTCGATGCTTGCGATGCAGACACTTGAGCGGGGAATGGGATGCTGTTTTATTTCAGAAGTGTTTCTTCCGTATTTAACGAATACAGAAAATATTGATCTTTTTTGTATTGGGAAAAACAAGATTAAAAAAACAAAAACAGGAATTATGTATTTGAAAAATAAAATTCTTTCCAGACAGGAAAAGTATTGTATAGCTGTTTTGAAAGAAAAAATCAAAGAGGGAGAAATGTAGGGGCATAGCATGAAGCTATACCCCTATTTTTCTTTGGCATTGGTGAAAAGAGTACCGGATGATTATAATAAGGTTAACGTGATGAACCGGTAAACATCATACAAGAGAAGAATGAGAGTTTTGGGAAAAGCGCATTCCGAAAAGCTTATTGTATACGGAGGAAAAGAAAGATGAGTATGGCTACAATAGGAGCGATCCTGACATTAATAGTTTTCGTTGCAGTTCTTGCAACGCCAAAATTACCAAACTGGTTTTGTTTTTTGATCATGGCACCGATCGTTGTATTTACAGGAACGATGGATGCAGATGGTGTATATGCCGTGTTAAGCAGTTCAAGTTTTCATCTGATGGCAATTATATGTATGTTTTCTGGAATGATTGCTGCAACAGGACTTGATATTGTAATGGGAAATGCTTTAGATAAATTAACCGGTAATGTAAGTGGAAAGAAAAAAGAAATGTTAATTTTTGCAATTCTTTATCTTGCATCAGGACTGGTATCATTTGTTCTGCAGAACAGTTATGTTGCAATGGCATTTTTACCGGTGATTTTCAGTATTGCCAAGAAAAATAAGATCAGTCATTCAAAAATGATTTTATTCGTAATCTATGCAAGTACTTTAGGTGGAGCTTGTACACTGATTGGAACACCGACAAATATTTATGCAAATACAGCACTTGAAGAAGCCGGACTTTCTCTTTTTGGTATGTTTGATTTTGCCTGGGTAGGCATCCCGATTTTTATTCTGGGTGGAATTTATATGGTTGTGATGAACCGCTGGTGTCCGTCTTATGAGGAAACAGTGCCAAGTAATTCAGAGATAGAGGCAGCTACAGAAATTACACCTGAGATGAAAAAGAAACAGATGGTTGTAGGAATCAGTTTCCTTCTGTTTGTACTTGCTCTGATTTTGGATTCACTTACAGATATTACAGTGAACCCGAACTTTATTGGATATGCATTGATTGCAGTTTCTGTACTTACAACCGTTGTAAAACCAAAAGAAGTCATTACTTCATTCGGGGTAGATATGGTACTTTTCTGTGCAGGTATCAATTTGATCATTGCAGTTATGAAGAACAGCGGACTTGGAGAGGTGTTTGGATCCATCGTGTTGAGCATTCTTGGAGATACACATAATCTGTATCTGATCACAGCTGTACTGTTCCTTGGATCGGCAATTGCAACACAGTTTATGAACAATATGGCAACAGCAGGAGTGCTTGCCCCGATTGGGATTTCCATTGCAGAATCAATGGGAGCAAACCCACAGGCAATTGTTCTTGCAATTGCAATCGGAGCGGGATGCTCTTTCCTGACACCAATCGCATCAGGAACAAATCAGACATTAATGATCTTTACAAACTTAAAATTTACTGACTTTGCAAAATTTGGATGGCCATTGGTTATTATCAGCTTTATATGCTGTGTAGGAATTCTTCCATTGGTATTCCCGTTCTTTTAAAAGACAGAAAAGAGTTATGTATAACAAAGGGGGCAAAATTTTGTCCCCCGTTTCCAGTTTAAAATAAAGATAGATGAGGTGGCAGCATGAACACAGAATTAACTTATTCAACTCCGGAAGATGAAGGCGTATCATCAGAATATATTATTAATTTCCTGAATGAGATGGAAAAAAGAGAAGCAGAGATCCATGGGATCATGATCTTGAAAAACAATAAAGTTATATTTGAAGCATATAACGAACCGTACCGGAAAGAAATCCCGCATATTGTACATTCTTTTACAAAATGTTTTACAAATACAGCGGCAGGAATCGCTTATACAAAAGGACTTATAAAGCTGGAGGATAAGGTGCTTGATTATTTTCCGGAATACCGGGAGGGAGCAAATGAGTATCTTCAGAAGCTTACAATACGGAATTTACTTACGATGCGCAGTGGTCAGGAAAGAAGTATAGGTGGAAATGAATGGAGACCATTAAAGACCAGCTGGCTGGATGCATATTTTAAAGTACCGTTTGTAAAGGAGCCGGGAAGTGAATTTATGTATTCAAGTGGGAATTCCTATATTACGTCAGCGATTGTACAGCGTATTACAGGAAAAACATGCCATCAGTTGATCGAAGAAGAACTGGCACCGTATATTGGTCTGGAGAAGTTTAGCTGGGGAGAAAGTCCGGAAGGAATCTGTTCAGGTGGAAATGGTGTGAGCATTACGGTAGAAGGAATTGCCCGGCTTGGGTTACTGTATCTGAATCATGGAAAATGGGATGAAAAACAGTTGTTAGATCCTGAGTGGGTGGAGCTTGCACTTGGCAAAAAAAATCCACAGCCAAGAAAAGAAGGAGAAAAAGAATATAATTTTCACTGGACGCATACAGGAGATATCTGGTGTGCAGATGGAATGTTTGGGCAGACCTGTGCGATTGTTCCGGAACAAAATATGGTAATTGCTATTACTGCGGCAGACAGTAATTACCTGGAGACGGAACTGATTCAAAAAGAGATTTTGGATCCGATGAAAGAAGAAAGAAATTTCGCTGAAAAGATGTGGAATGTATTAAAAAATAAAGGGCTCAGAATGTCTCTGGAAAACAAAAACAGATCTGTCATTAACAGACTGATTTCAGGAAATCGGAAAATAGAAATGGTCCCTTTTGAGAATGAAGATAAAATTGAAAAAGCAGGTCTGGAATTTTCAGAAAATAAAGTAACATTCTGGATGAAAGACAACAGAGGGACACATTTTGTAGAAGCAGGACTTGACTGTTGGATTCATGGGAAAACCTCTATGACAGGTGGATATCTGCACCATCAGTATGAAATGGATGAAATGAAAATTGCCGCATGCGCTTACTGGAAATCAGAAAAAGTGTTGATGATAGAATGGCGCTATCCGGAGATGGCTTTTTTTGATCATGTGTCTTTTGAATGGAAAGAAGACAGGGTATATATGAAACGCTGGGTAAATATGAATTCACAGGCACTGGAAAGACCGGTTGTAACAGCAAAAATATGTGAATCTTAACAATTATTAAGAAAACCATAGGTGTTCCTGTAAGGTAAGAGCCCTATGATAAACACAACGAAGCAAATACTAATGCAAATGGATGTTAAGGAGGAAGCACGAATGGAAATCAAGAAACCTGCAATTGCAGGAACATTAGAATCCAGTGACTGCCAGGTAACAGTAGAAGCCGGAGAAGGAAAAGTTGATTTTTCACTGGAAAGCGCGGTAATCAATCAGTATGGAAACCAGATCAGAAAGATAGCTTATGAGACACTTGATAATCTGGGGATCGATAATGTAAAGCTCACAATCGTAGATAAGGGAGCACTTGACTGCACGATCAAGGCAAGAATCGAAGCAGCTGTTTATCGTTCAGTAGGACAGATCGAAGATTTACCGTGGGGAGGTGCGATCAGATAATGAATCCGAATAAAAAAAGACTTAGAAGAACCATGATGTTTTTAAATGCACAGAAACCGGGACTGATCAAGGATCCTTATATTTACAAACCGGATTCCATCATGCTTGACCTGGAAGATGCGGTTGCAGAAAACCAGAAAGATGCAGCCAGATTTTCTCTTTATCATGCACTGAAGACCATTAACTATAGAGGATGCGAACGAGTAGTCAGAATCAACGGACTGGATACCCCTTACTGGAAAGAAGATATCCGCTGTGCAGTCGCAGGTGGATGCGATGCAATCCGTATTCCAAAGACAGAGTCCGCACAGGATGTAAAAGTCGTAGAAGCTGAAGTTATCCAGGCTGAAAAGGATTTCGGACGTGAAGAAGGAAGTGTTCTGATCATGGCAGCGATCGAGTCTGCACGTGGTGTCATGCGCGCACTTGACATTTGCGAATCTTCCGAAAGACTTTTCGGTATTGCCCTTTCTGGTGGAGATTACACCAAAGACCTTCAGACACACATCACCGGAACCGGAATCGAGCTTATGGGAGCAAGACAGAACATGGTGATCGCAGCAAGAGCAGCTGGTGTACAGTGCTTTGATACCGTATACACAGATCTGGATGATATGGATGGTTTCCGTCAGGATGTTGAGAATATCCACCTGATGGGATTCGATGGAAAATCCATCATCAACCCAAGACAGATCAACATTGTACATGAGATCTTTACACCAAAACAGAAAGATATCATTTTCGCAGAAAAAGTTGTCCGTGAAATTGATACAAAGAAAGCACAGGGAATCGGTGTATTTACAGTAGATGGTAAGATGATCGATATCGCTTTCTATGACGGAGCAAAGAGAACAATCGAGCTTGCAAAAGCTTCAGGTGTGTATAAGGGGGATTTATAAGATGATTAACGCAGTAGGTAGAGATATACCGGAAGAGATTTTAAAAGCAACTGGTAAAGAAGTATTTCAGGGTGTACATCATTTTGACGGACATGTCTATAAAAAACACGGACCGGAAGTCGAATGTGTGATCAATTCCAACGGAAGCAAGATGGTAGACAGCATCCATGATGTCCTTGTAAAATGTGGAATCAAAGACGGTATGACAGTCAGCTTCCATCACCATTTCCGTGAAGGGGATTACGTTGTAAATATGGTAATGAAAGAGATCCACGATATGGGAATCAAAGACATTACTATCTGTGCAAGCTCTCTTGGAAAAGCACATGATCCTCTGGTAGAATATATTGAAGATGGAACCATTACAAATATCCAGTCATCCGGTGTGCGTGGAAAGATCGGAGAAGCTATTTCCAATGGTAAATTAAAAGGTCTTGCGATTATGCGCTCACATGGGGGACGTGTCCGTGCATTGGTAACAGGTGAAACCCAGATCGATATCGCATTTATCGGAACTCCTACCTGTGATGAGTACGGTAACTGCCGTGGTATCGGTGGAAAATCTGATTGTGGTGTACTTTCTTATGCAATGTCAGATGCTTTCCATGCAAACAAAGTCGTAGCAATCACAGACTGCATGGTTCCGTTCCCGAACTTCCCGGCACATATTTCCATGACAAAGGTAGACTATGTTGTAGAAGTAGACCAGATCGGTGATCCGAAGAAGATCGCAACAGGTGCGGCAAAACCGACCACAGATATGAGAAAGCTGATGATGGCTGATTATTGTACACAGTTCGTTGTAAATACACCGTATTTCAAAGATGGATTCTCTTATCAGACAGGTGTCGGCGGAGCTTCTATTGCATCTACTATTTCACTTGCAAAAGTGATGAAAGAAAGAAATATCCGTATGCGTTTTGGTGTAGGTGGTCTTACAAAGCCGATGTGTGACCTTCTGATCAATGGTCAGGTAGATGCACTTCTGGATACACAGGACTTCGACCTTGCAGCCGTAGAATCTGTAAAAGATCTGCATCACTTCCGTATCAGTGCAGGTGAGTATGCGAACCCGTTCAACAAGGGTGCAGTTGTAAATAAACTGGACTTCGTAATCCTTGCAGCTCTGGAAGTTGACGTACACTTCAACTGTAACGTTGTGGTAGATTCCAACGGTATGATCACAGGAGCACAGGGCGGACATCCGGATACAGCAGCCGGAGCAAAATGTGCCATCGTTATCGCACCGCTTCTTCAGGGAAGAACACCGGCAATCTGTACAGATGTAACAACTGTTACAACACCTGGTGAAAGCGTAGATGTTGTTATCACAGATTATGGTATTGCAATCAACCCGAAGAGACAGGATCTGATCGAAGCAATGAAAGATGTAGACCTTCCGTTTAAGACCATCGAAGAATTACGAGATATCGCTTACTCTATCGCGGGGGAACCACAGAAGGTACAGTTTGGAGATCGTGTTGTCGGTGTCATTGAAAGCCGTGACGGTACCATCATGGATGTTGTCCGTCAGATCAAGCCGTTTGAATTTGATGATTAAATTCTGATCGGAAAACTTACAGGTTATTGGCAATTGGATATAAAAGGAGAACCGTATGGGAAAGAACCAGGCAGTAGAGAAAGCAGAATACTTTGCAGAATCGATTGGCCGGATGGCGTATCAGGCGCTGCTTGAGGAAGTTTATACGGTTCCCAAACCGGGGCTTGTAGATCCGTATTCCTGTGGTGCCCACACTGATATGGATGTGCAGACCTTTGAAAGAAGTGCAGAGGCGTTGTATCCGTGGTTTGTTAGAATGGCATACCAGGGATATCAGCTGACCTGTACGCCGGAAGATCTTTTCCGTGAAATCCGTAAGACCGGAATGCTTGCGGAGGAAGCCATGTATCGGGCAACCGGACATGTGAATACACATAAAGGGATGATCTTTACCCTCGGAATATTCAGTGCGGCAGCGGGAAGATGTGTCCAGGAAGACGGAACGGTTACTTTGCAATCCATCCTTCGGATGGAGCAGAAGATGACTGCCAGGATCTTAAGAGCCGAAATTGAGATGTTGGGAAAGGAACCTGCGAAAAGTAACGGTGAGAAAAATCTCGTACAATACGGGACTACAGGGATTCGCGGGGAAGCGCTTGCCGGATACCCATCTGTTTTTCATATTGCGCTTCCGGTACTAGAGGATGGACTTTTGCGGGGAATGGAGTGGAACCGGATCAAATTACAGATCCTTTTTGCACTGATGAGCCGGGTGCAGGATTCCAACATTTTATCGAGAAAGAATCCGTCAGTACTCTATCAGGTACAAATGGAAGCGATGCAGTTTCTGGAGGAAGGCGGAGCCTACTCAGAAGATGCGTTAGACAAACTGATCCGCATGGATGCGGAGTATATAAAGCGTGGTATCAGCGCGGGTGGGTGTGCCGATCTACTTGCCACCTCACTGTTTCTTGCGATGCTGTGCAATAAAATTCCAAACGAGAACGGGGCAATCCTGAACCTCTTTCCAGTTGTAAAATAGAGCGTATAATAACTGAGAACGGGAATCAAATTTTCTGCCATGAATATGGACTGCACCAGACTGGTGAGGAATAAAAAAGATGACTTTTCACAAATGAGTGGGTGAAAAGTCATCTTTTTATTTCATAGGAAATTCCAAAGGAACTTCCTATGAAATAAAAGGCACTGCGTGCCGGAGATGCGCACTCGCACGAAGATGAAGAATGTCGCAAGCGACTGCGCTCGGCGCGAGAATGTGCCGAGGCACATTCTTTCTTATTCATTAGGAGAAGATTCAGGATGGAGCCTCTTCTTGATGAAAAGGTCGTTTACGGAACAAAACGGTATCCCAGTCCGCGGATCGTCAGGATATACGCCGGATTCTGTCTGTCGTCCTCGATCTTACCACGAAGCCGGTTGATGTAGACCATGATTGCATTGTCATCAACGGCAACCGTATTGCCCCAGACATGCTCATAGATCATGTCCTTGGTGAAAACCTGCTGCGGATGCTTCATAAAGAGCAGAAGAAGTGCAGACTCCTTGGAAGAAAGGATAAGTTCTTCGCCATTTTTGTAAAAACGCATGGTTGTGGTATCATAGCTGAATGGACCGCATTCCAGAGTATCGGAATTGTCGAGTACCAGATTCTTGTTGCGGCGGATCAGTGCTTTTACTTTAGCACCAAGTACAAGCGGTCGGAACGGCTTGGTGATATAATCATCCGCTCCAAGTGAAAGCCCGTACAGAGAATCATAGTCTTCATTACGTCCGCTGACGATCATAACCGGAGTACTGATCCCCTGATTGCGAAGCCTTTTGATAACTTCAAACCCTTCCATATCTCCCAGCATGATATCCATAAGGATCAGGTCAAATGTATGATTTTTCAGGATGGACAGCGTATCCATGCCACAGTTTACTGTTGTTGTTTCCAGCTCATTGCTGTGCATTACTTTTTCCAGCAGCTTACAGATTGCCGGATCATCATCTACGATCAGTATTTTGTCAGCCATTGAGGCAACCTCCCAAAAGTAAAAAATTCAATAAATTCTATACAACTTATAAAAAACATTATAATATTAGAAAGAGAACAAGTCAATTGATAACAAACCGGGGACGAGAATATATGAAGAAAAACAAAAAGACACTGATTGCTGCGATTCCACTTTTTTTAATCGTAATTCTTGTATTTGCAGGATTTGGTGTCTGGAAAAAGTACAGAGATACTTTGATGCAGAACCAGGAGGAACAGATGCTCCTGACAACCAGAATCCTGAGTGAAAATATGGCGATGTCCACAGAAGAATATGAGGAAAGTTTAAGCTTTCTTGCAAAAACAGCAGAGAACAGACCGCAGGATGAGGCAAAACAACTATATCGGGAATTTATAGACACACAGACCAGTTTTATCACGAATCTGTACCTGGAAGACGAACAGGGAAAGCTTTCAGAGAGTGTCAAGGATGTACAGATTGTAAGTTCACAGCTGCTCACTCAAAGCTCGGCAAAGAATAGCATTTATATGGAAAAAGATACAGGTGGGAAAATCTATAATGTATATAAGCGTGTTTTGAAGGATGGGAGAAAGATCTGTCTGATGATCGATGCGGAAAAATATTATCAGAAACTGATTTCGGGAATTCACATCGGAACGAATGGATACATTGTTGTCAAAGATGCAGAAGGAACGATCATCATGCATCCGAAGAAAGAACAATGGGGAATTCCGGTTATTGCAGGAAGGAAGAAAATGTATCCGGATCTGGATTACTCCAGTCTGGAGAAGATGATTGAGGATCAGAAGAAGAGAAAAGAAGGTATTTCTCATTATTATTCGTATTGGTGGACAAATGAAAAACGTCCGAGAGTACAGAAAATCAGTGCATATTCTCCGGTTCAGATCGGAGACAGCTTCTGGGTAGTCAGTGCGGTGATCGACTACGATGATCTGTACGAACCGATAGCTGAAGGTTTCTTGAAAATGGTATGTATTTTTGTTGGTATTTTGTTGGCTGCCGGTATTGCGGTTGTCTTATTTGGCAGAGTGATGCGTGATATGAGAAGAGCTGTGCGGGAGATCAATGATCTGAAAGAACTGAATGAGCAGTTGGAAAAAATGCATCGGAGCGAGCAGAGTATCGCACATCAGCAAAGACTTCAGATCATGGGAACTATGACAGGTGGTATCGCACATGAATTCAATAATTTTCTGACTCCGATCATGGGATATGCAGAGCTTTTGATGATGGAACTTCCGGAAGGATCAGAAGAACAGGACAGTGCAAAAGAAATTTATGAGGCTTCGGAAAAAGCAAAGGATGTAGTGCGCCAGATTTCGTCCCTGAGTCGAAAGAATGTAGAGACCGTTTATAAAAATATTTCGATAAAGAAATTCATGACGCGTGCAGAAAGGATGATGGAATCTGTCTGTACGCCTCTGATCCATATGGAAAGTGAGTTTTGTGTAGATGATGAAATGATCCTTGGAAATGCGACACAGCTGAACCAGGTGCTTTTAAATGTCTGCGTTAATGCGGTGCATGCGATTGGAAAAAATCAAGGAAATATCAGAATATCCTGCCATTCAGAAGAAAAAGAAAAACTGGCTCAGGGAGTGATTGAAAAGCTTTCGGATGTATGGAAAAAATATATCCATATCCAGGTGAAAGATAATGGGTGTGGAATGGATAAAGAGACGCTGCGTCAGATTTTTGATCCATTTTTTACAACGAAAAAAGGGGGAGAGGGTACCGGACTTGGACTGGCACTTGCGGAGCAGATTATTACTTCACATAAGGGATATATTTATGCAGAGAGCAAAAAAGGAGAAGGAAGTACCTTTCATATCTACCTTCCGGTACTGGATACAGAGCATATGCCACAGATTGTGCAGAATATTCCCAGAAAGGATTATCGGATCGTGGTGGCAGATGACAATGCAAAGGTATTGCAGCTGCTGAAAAAGAATTTTGAGAAGATCGGGATCCAGATTCAGACCTGTATGAAAAGAGAAGAACTGCAAAAATGTCTGGAACAGCAGGAGGCAGATGTACTGGTAGTAGACGAGACGATGGAGGATTGCAGTGGAGTGGATTTCTGTATGTCGCTTGCAGGCAGATATCCGGACATGCTGAAGCTTATTATTATTGATGGAGTCAGCCGTGAGGTGGCAGAGGCCCGGCAGAAAGGAATCATTGACGGATATGTAGAAAAACCGGTATCGGATACCGCAATTCTCGAGGCAATTCGGAATCGTGCCAACCAGCCGGTATAAGAAAAAAGACGCAGATATCTGTAAGGTGTAAGATAAGACAAACCCAACCTTAATACTTTTAAAGATTTACCTTAACAAAATGTAAGGAGGAATCTGTAAGAGTGTAAGGTTGGGTTTTTATAATGGAATCATCAAATAAATGGTACGAAAAAGTACCCGTACAAAAGGAAGGAGAAAATGCCATGAGTGAAGCAATGCTTGCCTTATTGGGATTTGCAACCATCATTATTGTGATTGCGTTGCTCTTAAGAAATGTAACGGTACCGGCTCTTGCATTTGTCAGTGTATCAACTGTAACAGGTGCAATCCTTGTAGCAACCGGAACATTTACGATTGAAGAAATGGGGGAATTTGTAACAGCCGGTGTAGCAGGAGTACATGGTACTGCAGCGCTGTTTATCTTCTCTGTACTTTTCTTTGGAATTATGACAGATGTAGGAATGTTCGACAAGATCATCAATGCATTGATGAAGAAAGTCGGAAGTAATGTAGTCGGTGTTGCCATGATGACCTGTATCATTGCTATGATCGGACATCTGGATGGAGGCGGTGCCTCTACATTCCTGATCACAATTCCGGCAATGCTCCCGGTTTACAAACGTCTGAATATGAGACCGACAACTCTGATGCTCATCTGTGTATCTGCAATGGGTGTAATGAACCTTCTGCCATGGGGCGGACCGACAATGCGTGCGGCTACTGTCCTTGGAATTGAACCAAATGCACTGTGGAAACAGATCATTCCAATGCAGGTTGTAGGTATTTTTATTGCACTTGGAACAGCATTTATCTGGGGAAATATCGAAAAGAAGAGAGGTGCAGGCACTTCTTCAGCAGAAAAGATCGAGTATGGCGGAATTGAAGATGAAGCCGTAACAGATGATGAAAAGAATGAGCTTGCAAGACCGAAACTCTTTGTGTTCAATGTAATCGTAACACTGGTAGTGATCGTAAACCTGGTTCTTGCAAAGGTACCGTCTTACTATATCTTTATGGTAGGATGTGCAGTAGCACTTTTTGTAAACTACCCGGGTGCAAAAATGCAGGGTAAGATCATTAAATCCCATGCAGGTCCGGCACTTACCATGGCATCTACGATTCTTTGTGCAGGTGTATTTCTTGGAGTGATGCAACAAACAGAGATCATGACTCATATGGCTAATGTACTTGCAAATGTAGTTCCACAGTCTATGGGAAGATTTTTACCGCTTATCGTAGGTCTGGTATCTGTACCGCTTACACTGATGTTTGATACCGATTCCTTCTTCTTCGGAATGCTTCCGGTACTGATCGGAATCGGAAACGAATTCGGTGTAAATCCGGCACATATTGCCATTGCAATGGTTGTTTGCCGTAACTGTGCAACTTTCATCAGCCCGGTTGTTCCTGCTACTTTCCTTGGAACCGGACTTGCCGGTGTGGAGATCAAAGATCACATCAAGAACAGTTTCTTCTGGATCTGGGGTGTAAGTATTATCTGTCTGATCTCAGGTATAATTCTTGGAGTTATCAAATTCTAGTTAGATAAATAAAAAGATCCTGTATTTCATGTGATTTGTACATGGAGTACGGGATTTTTTTGGATATGCATATAAAATGGTCTGATGATTGAAATGCAACGAAAGTGCTCGAAAATGTTATGCAGGGTATAAGATTTCAGGAAAATGTGATAGAGTTATTTTACTTCGATTTAGTTCTAAAATCGAAAAAGTATCTAATTAACCATAATCAGAAGGTATCTCATTTTCGGTGCTCAATTTTCGAGTAAACTCCCGACAATGAACAAAGCAAAAGAAAATATAGAAGTATGGGAGTTTGCCTTTACAAAGGATGACAGTATGTTAAAATATTTATAGTAGAAAAGTCAGATTTTCCTTTCTATATTTTTACAATGCAGAAAGGGGAATCATATGACAGAAGAAAAGAAACAATTAACAGAAAATCAGGATAGCTTTATAATGCATCCAACGGTAGATTTCTGCTTCAAGGAATTAATGGAGAATGCAAAAGTAAGACAGGGATTGATTGCGGCAATTCTAAAGAAAGATCCAGAAGAAATTCAGAAAACAAAGTTGATGCCAACAATTTTAAGGAAAGAATATCCGGAAGATAAATACGGGATTCTGGATGTAAGAGTTCTCTTGAAAAATGGAGAGCAGATGGATTTGGAAATGCAGGTGGTGCCATTTGAATTCTGGTTTCAGAGGAGCTTTTATTATCTGTCAAAGATGGTAACGGATCAAATGAAAACAGGGGATACTTATGATAGAATTAAACCGTGCATTCATGTTGGAATTTTGGACTTTAATTTCTTTGAAAATGATACCAGATGTTATCATGCGGGAATGTTCTGTGATAAAGAGACTGGAGAAGTGCTGACGGACTTGCTGCAGATTCATATTCTGGAATTGAAAAAGTTGCCACCGGAAAGTCAGAATGAAACTGGGATCATCCAGTGGATGCGATTTATGAGCGGAAAGAACAGAAAGGATTTTGCAAAGATGGCAGAGCAAAATGAATATATTAAAGAAGCTTATGAATGTCTGGAGAAGATGAGTGCAGATGAAAGAAAAAGAAGAGAATACGAAGAAAGACAAAAAATTTTGTGGGATCATAATTCGTTTATGAAAAGTGCAAAAATAATTGGGATGCGAGAAGGTCGTGAAGAAGGACGTGAGGAAGGACGTAAAGAAGGACGTAAAGAAGGACGTAAAGAAGGGCGTAAAGAAGGGTACAGGGAAGCATTAGTTTCAATTGTTATAAAAAAATTGCAAAAAGGGATGTCAGCAGAGGAAATTGCAGATTTTCTGGAAGAGGATGTCTTGACGATACAGAGAATCTATGATATTGCCAATACCTATGCACCGGAATATGATATAGAAAAAATAGTACAAAAGTTGGAAAACACGTCGGGAATGAAACAAAAGTAAGAAAAGAGTAAGTCAAATCAGATAGATGAGTGATTTGACTTACTCTTTTTTTCGCATGTAATTAGTTGTTGTTCACTTATAAAGTAAAAACACCATATGAGGATGCCCTAAGGCATATGTCTTAGTATGAGGAATGTTTTACTTCAAAATTTTCCGCAAAATACAAGTAATAATTCCCACCACGCAGAATGGAAAATATGCCGGGTAAAGAGAACCAAATACCAGGATACCGCCTCTGATACCGGTCAGCAACTGAACATCAGAAGGAATTGCAGCTGCGGCTAGACTGAAGAGGTAGGACAGAACATATACCAGGACAAAATAAGTAAGTCCGCGTCCGGTTCCGTGTCGGATGCCACTTAATGTGAAAAAGAACGTAGACAGCATCCAGATCAGCATAACCGCTCCGACAGTCAGATAAGCAATCAGAGTAAGATCTGGATTGGATGTCAGTGTATTGATATCTCCATAATCAGACAGCTGATTCCAGAATGAAAAAAAGGTAATCGCCAGGATGATGGCGGACATCAGAACCGGTGCCGGGCGAAGGATGAAAGTGGTCAGTTTCTCAGCGGCAGTACTTCCAGTGCGGGCAATATTCCGGATTGGAGCAGCCAGTTCTTCGGAAGAGGAATCGGGACGTCTGCGGGAATTTCTCCGTTCTGTCCGTCTGGCTGGTCTTTGGCGGTCATAATAAGAATCCTCTTCTTCATAATCATCGTCATAATCAGGAGCAAGCCTGTCTGTTTCATCGTAGTAGTCGTCAGTTTCATAATCGTTAAGGTAGTCTGTGTCGTCATAACGGTCGTCATAATCATCCTGCCCCACAGGGATCGACGGGAGATCGCCTGTATAAGTTACTTCAAAGTTGTCATCAAAATAGTCGTCTATATTTTTTTTATTATTCATAAAACAAATACACCCTCCTTGTGCATAAGTGTATGGTAACTGTTTTGACAGTCTGTGTCAAATAAATAATGAGATGATTGTGAAATCTGAAAAATTGAAAATGGGTTAATGTAGCAAAGATGGAAAGAGAAAGAGTGGTAGGGGACATCATTCTATGGTAGAATAAATCTGTATGAAAAAATAAATGAGGACAGAAAAATATGGCAATCAATATAGCAACAAAAGCAATCCTGAAAATCCTGTCTTTTGGAGGGATTGATGTAGAAGTATCAAGGCAGCTTGCGGATCTGAAAAGACTGGATCCGATGAAAATTTTTTATAAAAAAATGGATCTGCAGGTATATAACGGAGATTATGAAGTTCCGATCCGGGTATTTTTCCCGGATGAAGCATCGTGTCTGGAAAAAGATCAGATCAAGGGACGAAAGATCATGCTTTTCCTTCACGGAGGAGGATGGGCGACTGAGCATGTGGAAAATTATGAGAGAGTATGTTCCCGGATGGCACAGGCGACGGGGCAGACTGTAGCAGCAGTAGAATACCGCCTGGCGCCGGAGCACAAGTTCCCGACCGGGCTTATGGACTGTTATGCCGTGGCAAGAGCATTGTATACGCATCCGGATACAAAGCCGGAGGATATTACTCTGATTGGAGACAGTGCAGGTGGCAATCTGGCAGCTGCATTGTCCATTATGGCACGGGACCGTGGCGAATTTATGCCAAAGAGACAAATTCTGATCTATCCGGCAGTCAATAATGATTATTCAGAGAAGAGTCTGTTCTCTTCTGTAAGGGAGAACGGGCAGGATTATCTTCTGACGGCAGGCAAATTAAAAGATTATATCAATCTTTATGCAGGTTCGGAAGAGGACAAGCTAAGTCCATATTTCGCACCGATTCTGGAAAAGGATCTGACCGGGCAGCCGGATACCCTGATCCTGACGTCAGAATTTGATCCGCTCCGGGATGAGGGAGAAGCGTATGGAAGACGTCTTGCAGAGGCAGGTAACCGGGTGGAAGTACACCGGATCAAGGATGCACTTCACGGATATTTTGCACTGGGAATCCGGAGTCTGCATGTACAGGAAAGTTTTGAATATATCAATCATTTTCTGGAGGGGGAATAGAAAATGCCGCAGACAAATGTAAAGCACTGGAGAAGGCTGGACAATGCAGCGAAGCTTTTTCCGGCGGCGAGCAGTAAAAGGGATACCCGTGTATTCCGGTTTTACTGTGAATTGAAAGAGGATATACAGCAGGAGATCCTGCAGAAGGCGGTAGACAGGACACTGGAAAAATATCCGATTTTTCTGTCCGTGCTGCGAAAGGGATTGTTCTGGCATTATCTGGAACAGAGTAATAAAAGACCGGTTGTAAGAGAAGAGTATAAGGAGCCGTGCAGCAGCCTTTATATCCGTGACAAGAGAGACCTGCTTTTTGAAGTGACTTATTACAAAAAGAGAATCAATTTTGAGGTCTTTCATGTGCTGACGGACGGAACCGGTGCCAGTGAATTTGTACGGGAGCTGGTGAAAAATTATCTGTATCTGGCACATCATGAAGATGGACTGGAGGATGTGGTTCTGTCAGAGTATTCGGAGAGCCTTTTCGATCAGGAAGCAGATGGATTTGAAAGATATTATTCCCGCCAGGCAGACCGCAAAAAGGAGAAAAAACCGGCAGCGCATCAGCTTCGCGGAAACCGGCGTGAGCTTGGAAGCCTGCAGACGACAGAGGCAGAAATTCCGGTCGAAGAACTGAGGAATCAGGCAAAGACTTATGGTGTATCGATGACGGTATTTCTGACTGCGGTATATCTGTGTGCGATTCACCGGACAATGACAAGACGGCAGGAAAGCAAGCCGGTTGTACTGATGGTTCCGGTAAATCTGCGTAATTTCTTTCCGACCAATACAATGCTCAATTTCTTCAACTGGATCGAACCGGGATATCATTTTCAGGGTGGAAAAGAAGAGTTCACAGATGTTGTGCAAAAAGTAAATGCATGCTTTAAAGAAGAATTGACAGCGGAAAAGATGGAGAAGCGGATGAACGATTACTTCGCCTTGCAGGTGCATCCAATCCTGAAATTTGCGCCGCTGGAACTGAAAAATGTCTGTATCAATATCGGGGCGAGGACGGCAGAAAGTGATGTGACCGCTATTTTTTCCAACATGGGAATCATCCGGATGCCGGAAAGCTATGAGACGTATATCAGGTATTTTGGCGTTTATACAAGTACGCCGAAAGTAGAGCTTTGTATGTGTTCCTTCAGGGATAAGATTTATCTGGGATTTACGTCCAGATATGACTGTGATGCAATCAAAGAGAATTTTTTCCAGATTCTGAAAGAACAGGAAGTGAAAACGGAGATTCTTAAGGTGGAATATCCGGAAAGCGTCATGACAGAAGCGAAGGGGATGCAGATATTCAAAATATTTACATTCCTTTGCATGATCGCTATCGTAACGGCACTTGGCGTGGATTATAGTATTGATAAGACATTTTATTTATCGCTATTCGTTTGTGGAGGTGCATTCAGCATGTGGCTTGCGCTTGCGGTTGGATTTTTTAAACGTTATAATCTGCTGAAAAATGCCATGTGGCAGCTGATCATTGTAACAGTAGGCTGTATCATCTGGGACTGGCTGACCAGGTGGCATGGCTGGTCGATCGATTTTGTTCTTCCGGGAGTAAGTGGTCTGATTATGATTTCGATGCTGATCATATCGAGGGTGTATTATCGCCAGGCGAAGGATTATCTGGTATATTTTGTGATGGCAGCACTTTATGGAATGATCCTACCGTTTTTATTTCTGGTGACAGGAAAGGTAAAGATTGTATTTCCGTCTGTAATTTCGATTGGGATGGGAGTGCTGATGCTGATCGGACTGGTGCTTTTCAAGGGAAAAGAAATGCGTCAGGAAATGGAAAAGAATTTACATGTATAAATCGGTGGTGCCGCAAAATTATCTGGATTGATGATTTTGCGGCACCATATTTTTTGCATTTAAATATCTGACGAGTGCGGTGATCTGGATCAGAAGTTCTTCCTGATGCTTTGCATCGAGTTCTTTAAATAAAGAAAGAACTTGGAATTCAAAACGAAGCAAAGAAACAGAAGGATCCGGTTCACCAATTTCCAAAGCTTCATCTGCAGAGATGCCATACAGATTGGCAAGGGTTGCGAAAGTGGAGAGATCCGGCTCGGCAACGTTATTCTCATAACCGGACAGAGATTTTCTGTGGATACCGGTCAATTCCATCACTTGTTTCTGGGTATATTCTTTATTCTCACGGGCGTTTTTCAGAATTTTACCAATATCTTTCATGAAAATGTTCCCCCCTTCAAACATAGTATAAGTTCATTATAAATGGTCAGAGCAGGAAAAAGCAATGACAATTTATTTTGATTTTTTATCGAGATAGTCTGCGAGAGATTGAAACTGAATCAAAAGCTCTTCCTGGTGGCTGGTGTCAAATTTTTGGAAAAGAGTAAGCATTTTTCGTTCGCAGCGCGAAAGGGAAGGGGGGGGGTAGAAGTCTTAATTCCTAATACTTCATCCGCAGAAAGTTGATATAAGCGGAGTAATCTGGCAAATGTGTCAAGATCTGGTTCAGCTACACTGTTCTCATAGCCGGACAGAGTCTTGCGGTTGATACCGGTCAGTTCCATTACTTTCTTCTAAGTATAAAAATTATCTTCACGTGCTGTCCGGAGAATTTCTCCTATATGTTCCATGGGCGATCGTCCTTTCGAAGATTTCATATATAATATAAGTGAAGTGGTATGTACTATTGCTATTATATAAGAAATAGACGTTAAAAAGAGTAGAATTCTTAGAAAAAGTACTAATAAATCAAAAAGTCTTAAAATTAAAGATACACATGTGCTATCATATTCAAACTTTAATCTCTAAACTTTAATTTTTCCGCCTCTGATCTCTAACGAAATAGGAATTGTGAGACTTGCGGCGCTATATTTTTTGTATGCAAAAATCTGACAAGTGCGGTGATTTGAATCAGGAGTTCTTCCTGATGTTTGGGGTCAAGTTCTTTAAATAAAGAAAGAACCTGGAATTCACATTGAGGCAGAGAGTCGGAAGAAGCTTTTCCACCAATATCTAATACTTCATCGGCAGAAATACCATAGAGATTGGCAAGAGTCGCAAAGGTTGATAGATTTGGCTCGGCAACGTTGTTCTCTTAACCAGAAAGCGATTTCCTGTGGATGCCGGTTAATTCCATTACTTGTTTTGGATATATTTTTTATTCTCACGGGCATATTTCAGAATCTTGCCAATGTCTTTCATGAAAACGGTTTCCTTTCAAATTTACTCCTTTCTTATTATAAAGCACAAAGATAAGAAGACGCAATTTTGAAAACTATGGTTTTTTATCGAATTATTTATAAAGAATTTGCCTATTAAAATACTGAAAAATAGGGGAAATAACATTAAAAACCCACTATTATAGTGAAAGTGTTAATAAAACATTTAATTGTTTTGAAAAAGAAAAGAAAAAAATAAAATGTTTTGAAAAAAGTATGTTAAAAAGACCAGGAAGTCCTAGAAAAAGAGATAATACTGTTGACTTCTTAAAAATTAAGACTTATAATAACCAAGATAGGATACGTATGCAAAAAAGCATATAATTTTTTAAGATGAGAAAGAGAGGAAATTAGAGATGAAAAAGAGAAGAGTACTTCATCAGGCATGTGCGTTCTCTGTCGCAGTAATGCTCGTTGGAGTAAATGCTGTACCGGTTGTTGCGGCTGATAACAATAGTTCTGCTACAACTGTTGCTACAGATGAAAAAGCATTTAAAATTACAGTAACTTTCAATTACTGGGATTATGCAGTGGGTGCAGACGGACAACACTTTTTAACTAAAGAGATGACGAGCGGTGAGACTATCACGCCACCAACACTTACTGTTGAAGAGGGATATGAGTTCAAGGGATGGACAATTAATGATACGTTTTTTGATGCTACTGCCCAAATGAGTTATGAGGATATTGTAAGAGCTGCTGGTACTTCAGAGTTTGTAGCTATTCAAGCAGTTATTAAACCAGTAGAGATAAAGAAAACTGCTCATGTTGCTTTCAATGTTGATCCTGAAAAAGGAAAATTTACAGACCCGGCTGGAGCTAAAGTAGTAACTTATGATTTAGATGAAACTGACGGAAACGCGCATCCTATTCCGAAAGTGGAAGCAAAAGAAGGATATGAATTTACTGGATGGCATGTTACTGGAGCTAATGAAGCAGATTGGTCACCAGAGTCAGAAACATTTTATGTTTCAGGATTAGCATTCTATGAAAAAGACAAGAATGATGGATATGTGGCATTCGAGGCGACATTCAAAGAAAAAGAAGCTGCAGTAGAGAAAAAAGATGCTGAATTACGTGTACATTACGTTGATGTAAATTCAGACAATTATATTAAAGATAATATCCAGACCATTAAAAAGAATGGTAAAGTTGGAGAAAGCGCTGAGTTTACTGCAAAAGATCTTACAATTCCAAAAGGATACGAACTTGCAGATGATAAGTGGAGTACTTCTGTAGAATATGGTAAGGATGCAGATGTTAATGTTAATGTAAAAGCTAAAGAAGAACCAGCTGAAGAAAAAACAGTAGAAGTATATTTCAATATTGTTGATTCAGAAAAAGGATCATTCCCGGATTATGCACCATCAACAGTTGTTTCTTTCAAAGGTATTGCTGCAGACACAGACCAGCAGTTTGAAATTCCGGCAGTAAAAGCAAATGATGGATACAAGTTTACTGGATGGAAAGTTGAAGGCGCTGAAACACAGAATTGGGATGCAGATGCTAAAACATTTGGTGTGACAGGACTTGCACATTTCCCAGAAGGATCTAATGTTGGTTATGTAACAATTACACCTGAATTTGAAAAAGTTGAAGAAACACCGGCTGTAGCAGTAGCAAATGCAACAGTTGTAATCGATTCAAACGAAGGATCATTCGAAGGATACGAAGGAGCAACAGAACTTCATAACGAAAACCTTCAGGAAGCAGAATACAACCTTGGATTCCTTCCGACAGTAGTAGCAAAAGATGGATACACATTCAAAGGCTGGAAAGTAACAAACAAAGCTGGCGAAGAAATCTACAACCTTGATGCAAATGCAACATCAATCGCATTCCCATACGGAGTAGCTGATGACTACACAGTAACAGCTGTTCTTGAAAAGAATGAAACTCCAGTTGATCCGGATCAGCCATCAGTTGATCCTTCAAAACCAAGTACTCCAGAAGAAAAACCGGGTACTTCAATTGAAGAGAACAAGAAAGATGACAAAACATCTACAACAGTAGCAAAAGATGACAAAAAGACAAACAAGAAGGAATCTGCTAAGAAAGCAAATGAGCAAAAATCTGATACAGTTCAGACTGGTGATCATAGCAACGTATTCGTATACGTAGCAACACTTCTTATTGCAGGTGCTGCAGCAGTTGTAGCATTCTTCAGAAGAAGAAACGCATAATCTGGTCTTAGCAATAAGCACAGATGATGTGAATTTAATCAGGTGGCTGTGAGTTCTCTCACAGCTACCTGAAGTTTATAAAGGATATTTCTATATGAATAAGCATACGAATCTAACTATCGTAAAAAGACCAAAGAAAACTCATCGTGACCGCGGGACAGAGATAGGTTCTGTTCTTGTCATACTTCTTGCATGTGTGGTGATTGGTGGAGGTATTTATTTTGTACGGCAAAATTTGAATGGGGGAAAGAATACCACACAAAAAGTTGGCGATACAATTACCATCACACCACAGAAGTTAGACAAGACGCAGTTAAAAGCATTAATTGACAACACAGAATCTATTAATACAGAGACCTATACCGATGAATCCGTAAATGAGCTGAAAGCAGCTGTAGAGAAGGGAAATACACTTTTACGTGGGGTTCCCGGACAGGATGCAATCGAAGAAACGTATATGGAAATTGTTAACGCGATCCAGGGGTTGACCAAAAAAGACACGCAGTAATGCGTGTCTTTTTTTGGTTCTATATTGAAGTAATGGAAGAACAATTAACCAACTGTTCTATATTTTTTATCTACTACGTTAAGAAGTTCATATCCGTCTTCTGTTACGAGAACGAGGTCTTCGATACGTACACCGTATTTGCCTTCGATGTAGATTCCCGGTTCGATCGAGAAGATCATACCCGGTTCAGCTACGTTCTTGTTGATCGGGCTTACATCACCGTATTCATGGTCTTCCTGGCCGATGAAATGTCCAAGACGAATCTTCCAGTATTCTCCGTATCCTGCTTCGCCGATGAGATCTCTTGCCTGCGCATCGATATCACAGAAACGTACGCCTGGTTTGATGATGGCTTCTGCTTTCTCAACCGCTGTACGAACAAGGTCATGGATTGCGGCCTGTTCTTCGTCTACGCTCTTGCAGTAGAAGGTTCTTGTCATATCTGAGCAATAACCGTTCCAGATGCATCCCATATCGATCAGAACGCATTCTCCGGCTTTCAGAGTTCTTGTCTCGCTTGGTGAGTGATGTTGGTCAGCAGCGTTAGCACCGAAGCATACGATTGTATCAAAGCTGAGTCCTGTTGCGCCTTCTTTGTAGTATTCTGCTTCAATGAAATCAGCAATCTGTTTTTCTGTCATGCCTTCTTTAATGTAGGCAGCAGCTCTTTCCATAACCATGTCATTGATTACAGATGCCTGTCTCATGATCTTGATTTCTTCTTCATTCTTAACAGCACGAACACCGTCTACACAGTCAGATCCCCATACCGTTTTCAGTTCCGGGCAGCGTTCCTGAAGCGGGATCAGGAAACGAGCAGGAAATGTTTTGTCGATACCGATTACGCCCTTGGTATCGATATGTTCTGTCAGAACCCCAATCTGATCATCCATATCACTGAACCATACTTCTTCAAATCCTGTATCAGATACATAATACAGATAGTTCAAGAACATGGTGTGCTTTCCGTTTGTACGAAGCAACAGAGCGTACAATCTTTCCCCCGGATGTACCATGATGCCCGTTAAAAAGCGGATGCTGAGCGGATCAGATACAAGTAACTGATCGATTCCTTTTTTTTCCATTTTTTGCAATACGCGTTCCAGTCTTTCGTTCATTGCTATAATTCTCCTCTCTTAAATACACTACACCAATCATAGCACATTACAGGCAAAATATGAAGAGAAAGCTGCCATCTATTTTTTTAAATATGTCTTACGAACAGTGCAGGATCTTCTTTGCATTTTCTACGCGTTCTCTCGAAGGTGGATTGATCCCTTTGAGTGGATAATCAAGTCCCAGCTCTTTCCATTTGTAGGCACCAAGTGTGTGGTAAGGCAGGATTTCTACTCTTTCTACATTATCAAGTGTCTGGATAAAATCATTTAACCGGTTTAAGTATTCATCATAGTCGCTGCGCTCCGGTACGAGCACATGGCGGATCCAGACAGGTTTTTTGATATCGGAGAGAAAACGGATCATATCCAGAATGTTTTTATTCGTTTTTCCGGTCAGTTCTTTGTGAGCTTTTTCATCGATATGTTTGATATCAACAAGAAGAAGATCGGTATACTGCATCAGCTCCTGAAATTTGGAGAAAAATGATTCTTCTCTGGTAAAAGGACCGCCTGCAGTATCAATCGTTGTGTGAATACCTTTTGCGTTTGCTTTTTTGAAAAGATCCAGCAGAAAATCAATCTGTAGGAGGGGTTCTCCGCCGCTTACGGTGATTCCACCGCCATTTTTCCAGTAAGTGCGGTAACGCAGAGCCTGCGCAAGAAGCTCATCGGCACTGCGCCAGGTGGCGCCGTTTTTATCTGTCATATTCCAGGTGTCAGGGTTATGGCAGAACTGACATCTCAGTGGACATCCCTGAACAAATATAATAAAACGTACCCCAGGCCCGTCAACAGAACCAAAGCTTTCTGTAGAGTGAATAAGTCCTTTGATTTGAGTCATATGAAAATCTCCTTTTTCATTGTGTGATTGGAAAACTGCGGATCAGGCAGAGTCTTTTAAATGCCTTAGTATGCAGGAAAAGCTGCCAGCAGCATCTCTGTATGTGCCGAAAGTCATGCACTTTAAAATGCATGACTTCCAGCATAACGATATGTTTGGCAAAAGAGTGTAAGTTCGGTAATTACATACGATCGTGGCAGGTTCTTGCGATCACATCGAGCTGCTGTTCGCGTGTAAGGTCGATGAACTTAACCGCATATCCTGATACACGGATCGTAAAGTTTGCGTATTCTTCTTTTTCCGGATGTTCCATAGCGTCAAGAAGTTTTTCTGTTCCGAATACGTTGACGTTCAGATGGTGAGCACCCTGAGAGAAGTATCCGTCCATAACATTTACCAGGTTGTTAATGCGTTCCTCCGGAGTATGTCCGATTGCATCCGGGTTGATGGTCTGGGTGTTAGAGATTCCGTCAAGTGCCCATTCGTAAGGCAGCTTGGCAACGGAGTTCAGGGAAGCAAGAAGTCCGTTCTGTTCTGCACCGTAGCTTGGGTTTGCTCCAGGTGAAAGCGGTGCGCCTGCTTTTCTTCCGTCCGGAAGAGCACCGGTAGCTTTTCCATATACAACGTTTGAGGTAATGGTAAGGATAGAAGTTGTCGGTTCGGATTCACGGTAGGTGTGATGCTTTTTCAGTTTCTTCATAAATGTCTGAAGAAGCCATACTGCGATATCATCTGCGCGGTCATCATCATTTCCGTATTTCGGGAAATCACCGGTTGTCTCGAAATCTACAACGAGTCCGTTTTCGTCACGGATTGTTTTCACTTTTGCATATTTGATCGCACTTAAGGAGTCAACTACATGAGAGAATCCTGCGATACCTGTTGCAAATGTACGACGTACATCGGTATCGATCAGTGCCATCTGAGATGCTTCATAGTAGTATTTGTCATGCATGTACTGGATCAGGTTCAGTACGTTTACATACAGTCCGGCGAGCCAGTCCATCATCTTGTCGTATTTAGCCATTACTTCATCATAATCAAGGTATTCAGAAGTGATCGGTGTGTAAGCCGGTCCTACCTGATCTTTTGACTTGCAGTCGACACCACCGTTGATCGCGTAAAGAAGGCATTTTGCAAGGTTTGCTCTTGCTCCGAAAAACTGCATTTCTTTACCTGTCTGTGTTGCAGATACGCAGCAGCAGATAGAATAGTCATCGCCCCATACCGGACGCATTGCATCATCATTTTCATACTGGATAGAACTTGTTTCAATAGAAATATGTGAAGCGTAGTCCTTGAAGTTCTTCGGAAGACGTTCTGTGTAAAGTACAGTCAGGTTCGGTTCCGGAGAAGGTCCCATGTTTTCCAGGGTGTGCAGGAAACGGTAGTCTGTCTTTGTTACCATAGAACGTCCGTCCTGTCCCATTCCGCCGACTTCCAGTGTAGCCCAAACCGGGTCACCAGAGAAGAGCTGGTTGTAAGATGGGATACGTGCGAACTTAACCATACGGAATTTCATTGTCATATGGTCAACTAATTCCTGAGCTTCTTCTTCGGTAAGGATTCCTGCTTCCATATCTCTCTTGATGTAGATATCAAGGAAGGTAGATACACGTCCGACACTCATGGCAGCTCCGTTCTGAGTCTTGATTGCTGCAAGGTATCCGAAGTACAGCCACTGGAATGCTTCTTTTGCATTTTTTGCTGGCTCGGAAATGTCGAATCCGTAGACAGCAGCCATTTCTTTCATACCCTTGAGGGCACGGATCTGTTCTGCAAGTTCTTCTCGCTGACGGATGACATTGTCACGCATGGATCCGTATCCGCAGTTTGCGAGATCGTCCTGCTTCATAGCGATCAGAAGATCAATGCCGTAAAGAGCAACACGACGGTAGTCACCGACGATACGTCCACGTCCGTAAGTATCCGGAAGACCTGTAAGGATCTTATTGTGACGTGCTTTTTTCATTTCCGGAGTATAGGCATCAAATACTGCCTGGTTATGTGTTTTATGATAATCTGTAAAGATTTTATGGAATTTCGGGTTTGGTTCATATCCGTAAGTTTTGCATGCTTCCTCAGCCATTTTAATTCCGCCGAACGGCATAAATGCACGTTTCAGAGGTTTGTCAGTCTGAAGCCCCACAACCTGTTCTTTATCTTTCAGTTCTTCGCAGATATATCCTGGACCGTAAGCGGTAAGAGAAGATACAACTTCTGTTTCCATATCCAGAACGCCGCCTTTTGCACGTTCTTCTTTCTGGAGTTCCTGAAGCTTGCCCCAGAGCTGGTTTGTTGCTTCGGTCGGGTCTGCAAGGAATGAAGAATCTCCCTCGTAAGGTGTGTAGTTGTTCTGGATGAAATCACGAACGTTGATTTCTTCTTTCCAGAGTCTTCCTTCAAATCCCTGCCATTGTTCTTTCTGCATCATTTGGTTATTCCTCCTTCTTGTGGGTGAGCCATAGTAACTATGACCCGGTTATTATACACTGTGTTGCTGCAATTTATGCCCGGAAAGTTCTGGCAAATTCCAGACATATGAAAAGGTTCAGCCAGAAGAACCGATGGATGTTTACGCCTTTTATATAGCCCTGATTTATGATAATCTTATAAAAATGCGTAAAAAAAGCCGGCATCTGAGCTGAATCGCCCAGACGGTCGGCTAAATAATCAAATCCTCATATTTCCCTGTGGTTCATTCCACTTCCGTCAGTCATATGAGCAACTTTAATTTAACAAATTGCTATATAAATGTCAATGACAAATTTGTTTTTTTGAAAAAACATAATAATGATGTGAATGTCAATAAGTATAAATACCGAGAAAAGTTTAACATTTATCAAGAAATCTCTCAATCGAATTGAGGCATGTACCTGGAATAGAACATAAAAAATGTTAAAAAAATATCAAGCATCTATTGAATTCTGTTTTTTAGAGGATTATAATAAAAACATCAGGTGATTTACAAAATAAAGGAGGATTTTTATCATGGCAAGAAAAGTTGTTTTAGCAGGAGCATGTCGTACAGCAATCGGTGTAATGGGCGGACAGTTTGCAAATACATCGGCTGTAGAACTTGGAACGATCGTAATCAAAGAAGCTCTCAAAAGAGCGGGCGTTTCTCCGGATCAGGTTGACGAAGTGTATATGGGAAATGTTATCCAGGCAGGCAACGGACAGAACCCGGCACGTCAGGCAGCTGTATATGCAGGAATCCCGAATGAAGTACCGGCAACAACTATCAACGTACTTTGTGGATCCGGTCTTCACTGTGTAAACCTTGCAGCGAAGCTGATCGCAGCTGGAGATGCAGATATCATCGTTGCAGGTGGTATGGAAAATATGACAATGGCTCCGTACATGTTGAGAAACGGACGTTATGGATATCGTATGGGAAATGCGACAATCGAAGATGCTATGATCAAGGATGGTCTGACCGACGCATTCCATAATTATCACATGGGAATCACAGCAGAAAATATCTGCGAACAGTGGGGACTTACAAGAGAAGAACTGGATGAATTTGCAGCATGGTCTCAGAACAAATGTGAAAAAGCAATGGCAGAAGGTAAATTTAAAGACGAGATTGTTCCGGTCGAAGTGAAGAAGAAAAAAGAAACGATTCTTGTAGATACAGATGAAGGTCCTCGTAAAGGAATCACAAAAGAAGGTCTTGCAAAACTTCGTCCTGCATTTAAGAAAGACGGTATGGTTACAGCAGGTAACGCATCCGGAATCAATGATGGTGCAGCTGCACTTATCGTTATGAGCGAAGAAAAAGCAAAAGAGCTTGGCGTAACACCTATGGCAACATGGATCGGTGGAGAACTCGCAGGATGTGATCCGGCGATCATGGGAATCGGACCGGTTTATTCAACACGTAAGGTTATGAAGAAGCTGGGAATGGAGATCGGAGATTTTGATCTGATCGAAGCAAACGAAGCATTTGCAGCACAGTCAGTAGCAGTTGGAAAAGATCTTGGATTTGACCTTAGTAAGCTGAATGTCAATGGTGGAGCAATTGCTCTCGGACATCCGGTTGGCTGCTCAGGTGCAAGAATCCTTGTAAGCTTGTTGTATGAGATGCAGAAAGAAGATGTACATACAGGACTTGCAACACTTTGTGTTGGTGGCGGAATGGGATGCTCTGCTGTAGTTAAAAGAGATTAGGGATAGAAAAAAAGGGTGGATACTTTTTTAGTGTCTGCTCTTTTTTTGAATAATTTAGGTTGTGTTGAGAAATTGGGCAAAAGATAATGCGTCCCTCGAAGCTATTGACATTATTAAATAAAAGCGTAGTAACTAAAAAAGTCTGGCGAGGTGTGCCAGACTTTTTTCTACGATGAGATATATGCGTTTTGCATCTTTTAGGGTTTTGAAAAAAAATTAATATACCAGAGGTTTTTCTTCGCCGTTTAATACACGGAGAGCGCCTTGAGCGAGGGCGAGGAGTTCATCTTCACCCGGGTAGACGGTGATTGGGGCGATGAAGCCGACCTTTTCTTTGATCTCAGATGTAACGTAGTCGCTGTATGCGATACCGCCGGTGAGAAGGATCTGGTCTACTTTGCCGTTAAGTACGGCTGCCATGGCGCCGACTTCTTTGGCAACCTGGTAAGTGAATGCGTGGAATACACCGGCTGCTTCTTCGTCACCCTTTTCAAAGGCACGTTCTGCAACGTCGCGCATGTTGTTGGTTCCAAGGTATCCGTTGAGACCGCCTTTCCCGTTGATCTTTTTATATACTTCAGCCTGTGTGTACTGACCGGAGAAACACATTTTTACGAGTGCGCCTGCCGGTACACCGCCGGAACGTTCCGGTGAGAAAGGTCCGTCTCCGTCAAGCGTGTTGTTGACATCGACAACTTTGCCATTTTTATGAGCACCGACAGATACACCGCCGCCCATATGTACAACGACCAGGTTTAGGGAGTCATAAGATACATTCTGTTCTTTGGCGTAGCGTTTGGCAACTGCTTTCTGGTTCAGTGCGTGGAAGATACTGATACGCGGAAGTTCCGGGATTCCGGAATATCTTGCAACAGGTTCCATCTCATCGACAACAACCGGGTCAACAATGTAAGAAGGAACTCCGATCTCATCACCGATTTCGCGGGCAAGGATGCCTCCAAGGTTCGATGCATGCTGTCCTTGCACACCTGCTTTTAAGTCAGCAAGAAGTGCGTCAGATACTGGATAGGTTCCACCTGGGATCGGTTTTAAAAGTCCGCCTCGTCCTACTACAACATTCAGAGATTTGATGTCGAAGCTGTTCTTTGCGAGAATATCTACGATCAGTTCTTTACGGAAATCTTTCTGGTCAACGATGGTTGCATATTTTGCAATCTCTTCGGTGGAATGACGGAGTGTTTCTTCGAATAATAAAGTTTCGTCTTCGTACACACCGATCTTGGTAGAAGTAGATCCCGGGTTGATTACTAAAATTTTATAGCTCATAAAAAGATCCTCCTTAGTCTGTGATCGATCCTGCGATTACGGTCGCAAGAGCGATAGAATTCAGTTTTGTCTGGAAATCATCAGAACGTGATGTAAGTACAACCGGAGCGCTTGTTCCGACAAGTACGTTACCGATCTTGACCTTTGCAGTGCGGACAAGAATCTTATATGTGATATTTCCTGCATCGATATTCGGGAAGAGGAGAATATCAGCATGTCCGGCTACTGGATTAGTCACACCTTTGTGAACAGCTGCTTCCGGATCGATCGCAAGATCCATGGAAAGTGGTCCGTAGATCTGGCATCCTTTGAAATCGCCACCCTCGTACATCTTGGTGAGATTATCGGCATCGACTGTTGGCTGCATCTTTGGATTCACTGTCTCAACTGCACACAGAGGAGCAACCTTCGGGCATTCGATGCCACATGCATGTGCGACTTCTACTGCATTGTTGATGATATTGACTTTATCTGCAAGGGTTGGATATGTATTGAAAGCTACGTCTGTGAAGAACAGAAGACGGTTAATGCCTTCAATCTCAAATACACATACATGGGAAAGCATCTTTCCGGTACGAAGTCCGACTTCTTTATTCAATACGCTCTTTAAGAATGTCTTTGTTTCAAGCAATCCTTTTAAAAGGATATCAGCTTTGCCGTTGTGTACAAGCTCAACAGCCTTTAATGCAGCTGCTTCGGTATCAGGCTCATTGATGATCTCGAAATCTGTCAGATCCATATCAATAGAAGCGGCAATCTCGCGGATCTTGGCTTCATCACCGACAAGGATGGCTGTTGCGATATTTTGCTCTTTTGCAGCTTTGACAGCCTGCAGTACCGGCTCATCCTGTGCGTTGGAAACAGAGACTTTCTTTAAGGTTTTTTGATTTGCTTTTGAGATTAATTCTTCAAAACTTTTGCTCATTTTCACACCTTCTCATTCATAATTTAATTATAGTATTCTGGTTGAATATTTTTTAACAATCTTAAGTGTAGCACCATATCTGGGAAAGGTCAATATAAAAGTGGTGTGTTGGAAATGACGAATAATGCAGATGTATTGTAAAAAAATGTTGGTGAAAATGTTAAAAGAAAATTAAATGATAAAAAATGATTGATAAATATTTGACAGAACAGGAAATGGGTAGTATATTAAAAAAAGAGGACAAAAAAGTCCCTTGCGAAAATCTTAAAAACGGAAAGTAAAACAGTATATATTTAATAAGAAGTGATACTTACCATTAAGATGTAAAAGGAGGAAAAAGTGATGGCAAAGAAAATCGTGTTAGCAGGTGCGTGTCGTACAGCAATCGGAAGCATGGGAGGAGCTCTTTCTACAACTCCGGCTCCGGAATTAGGATCTATTGTTATTAAAGAAGCTTTAAAAAGAGCAGGTGTTGCTCCGGAACAGGTTGATCATGTATATATGGGTTGTGTAATCCAGGCAGGTCTTGGACAGAACGTTGCACGTCAGGCTTCTTTAAAAGCAGGTCTTCCGGTCGAGACACCGGCAGTTACGGTTAACGTTGTTTGCGGATCCGGACTTAATTGTGTGAACATGGCTGCACAGATGATCCAGGCAGGAGATGCTGATATCGTTGTAGCAGGCGGTATGGAAAATATGTCTATGGCTCCATATGCACTGAAAAACGCACGTTATGGATACAGAATGGGTAATGCACCGATGATCGATACAATGGTAAATGACGCACTTTGGGATGCATTCAATGACTATCACATGGGAATCACTGCTGAGAATGTAGCAGAACAGTGGGGACTCACAAGAGAACAGCTTGATGAATTTGCAGCAGCAAGCCAGCAGAAAGCCTGCGCAGCAATCGAAGCAGGAAAATTCAAAGATGAGATTGTTCCAGTAGAAGTGAAGAAGAAAAAAGAAACCATCGTAGTTGATACAGATGAAGGACCGCGTCCGGGAACAACAGCAGAAGGAATCGCAAGACTTCGTCCGGCATTCAAAAAAGATGGTATCGTAACAGCAGCAAATGCTTCCAGCATCAATGATGGAGCAGCAGCAATCGTTGTTATGAGTGAAGAAAAAGCAAAAGAGCTTGGTGTTACACCAATGGCAACATGGGTAGCAGGAGCACTCGGCGGAGTAGATCCATCTATCATGGGTGTCGGACCGGTTGCAGCTACGAATAAAGTAATGGCTAAGACAGGGCTTTCCGTAGATGATATGGATCTGATCGAAGCAAACGAAGCTTTTGCAGCACAGTCACTTGCAGTAGCACATGATCTGAAATTCGACATGGATAAAGTAAATGTAAACGGTGGAGCAATTGCTCTCGGACATCCGGTAGGAGCTTCAGGATGCCGTATCCTTGTTACACTTCTTCATGAGATGCAGAAACGTGATGCAAAGAAAGGTCTTGCAACACTTTGTATCGGTGGCGGAATGGGATGCGCTACAATCGTAGAACGTGATTAATAAACCAGATCAAAAGGAGATGTTGATGATGGAATTTATTACATATGAAGTAGAAGGACAGGTTGGAATTATTACCATTAACCGTCCAAAGGCACTGAACGCACTGAACAGTGCAGTTCTTGATGAACTTGATGCAACGATCGACGGTGTTGATCTTGATGCAGTCAGATGCCTGATCCTTACAGGAGCAGGAGAAAAATCTTTTGTAGCCGGTGCAGATATCGCTGAGATGAGTACTCTTACAAAAGAAGAGGGAGAAGCTTTTGGTAAGAAAGGAAATGATATTTTTCGTAAGATCGAAACACTTCCGATCCCGGTAATCGCAGCAGTTAACGGATTCGCTCTTGGTGGTGGATGTGAAATCTCCATGAGCTGTGATATCCGTATCTGTTCAGACAATGCAGTATTCGGACAGCCGGAGGTTGGTCTTGGAATTACACCTGGATTTGGTGGAACACAGAGACTTGCAAGACTTGTCGGACCTGGTATGGCAAAACAGATGATCTACACTGCAAGAAATATTAAAGCTGACGAAGCTTACAGAATCGGTCTTGTAAATGCCGTATATCCGCAGGAAGAACTGATGCCGGCAGCAAAGAAGATGGCAGCAGGCATTGCAAAGAATGCACCGATCGCAGTAAGACACTGCAAACAGGCAATCAATGAAGGTCTTGAAAAGGGAATGGATGAGGCAATCGTAGTAGAAGAAAAGCTCTTCGGCGGATGCTTTGAATCTTACGACCAGAAAGAAGGAATGGCAGCATTCCTTGAAAAGAGAAAAGTAGAAGCTTTCCTTAATAAATAAGTTCGTTTAATAAAGGGGAGAATTAACTCTCCCCTGGAAATTTAAATTTATAAAATGGAGGTAATTTCAATGAAAGTAGGAATTATTGGTGCAGGAACAATGGGACAGGGCATTGCAAAGGCATTTGCTCAGGTAGATGGATATGAAGTAGCACTCTGTGACATCAAACAGGAATGGGCAGAAGGCGGAAAAGCTAAAATCGCTAAAGGCTATGACAGACTTGTTCAGAAAGGAAAATTAACTCAGGAAGCAGTTGATGCAATTCTTGCAAAAATTACTCCGGGACTCAAAGAAGATCTCTGCGCAGATTGTGATCTGATCGTAGAAGCAGCATTTGAGAACATGGAAGTTAAGAAAACTACATTCGGTGAACTTGATAAGATCGCAAAACCTGAATGCATTTTCGCATCAAATACCTCCAGCCTTTCTATCACAGAAATCGGCAACGGACTTACCCGTCCAATGATCGGTATGCATTTCTTCAACCCGGCAGACCGTATGAAATTAGTAGAAGTGATCGCAGGCGTAAATACACCGGCTGAAACTGTAGATGCAATCAAGAAGATCGCAGAAGAAATCGGAAAGACACCTGTACAGGTTAATGAAGCAGCAGGTTTCGTAGTAAACCGTATCCTTGTTCCGATGATCAATGAAGCAGCTTTCATCAAGATGGAAGGTGTATCTGATATCGCAGGAATCGATGCAGCAATGAAGCTTGGTGCAAACCATCCAATGGGACCTCTGGAGCTTGGTGATTTCATCGGACTTGATATCTGCCTTGCTATCATGGATGTACTTTATGCAGAAACAGGCGACAGCAAATATCGTGCATGCCCGCTGCTTCGTAAGATGGTCCGTGGTGGAAACCTTGGAGTTAAGAGCGGAAAAGGATTCTATGTATACAATGCAGACCGCACAAAAACTCCGGTTGATGCACAGTAATGGATGTTCTAAATAAAGACATGGAGGAAGAATAAATGGATTTCGGATTAGATAAGAAACACGAAATGGCGAGAACTCTGTTTAAAGAATTCGCAGAAAACGAAGTAAAACCACTTGCACAGGAAGTGGACGAGACAGAAGTTTTCCCAAGAGCAACAGTTGAAAAAATGGCGAAATATGGATTTCTTGGTATTCCGGTACCGAAGGAATACGAGGGACAGGGATGCGATCCACTGACATACGTAATGTGTGTAGAAGAACTTGCAAAGGTTTGTGCCACAACATCTGTAATCGTATCTGCGCATACCTCTCTTTGTATAGACCCGATCCTGACATACGGAACACCGGAGCAGAAAGCAAAATACGTTCCGGATCTTGCATCAGGAAGAAAGCTTGGAGCTTTCGGCCTTACAGAACCTGGGGCAGGTACAGATGCACAGGGACAGCAGACTAAGGCTGTTCTTGACGGAGATGAATGGGTATTAAACGGATCAAAATGCTTTATCACAAACGGTAAAGAAGCAGATGTTTACATCATTATCGCCGTAACAGGTATTGTTGAAAAACGTGGCAGAAAGATGAAAGAGATTTCTGCATTCATCGTAGAGAAAGACACTCCGGGATTCACATTCGGAACCAAAGAGAAGAAGATGGGTATCCGTGGATCTTCAACATACGAGCTTATTTTTGAAGACTGCCGTATTCCAAAAGAAAATCTCCTTGGAGCACAGGGCAAGGGCTTCGGCATCGCCATGCATACTCTGGATGGCGGACGTATCGGTATTGCCGCTCAGGCACTTGGAATCGCTGAAGGTGCACTTGACAGAACAATCGCATATGTAAAAGAAAGAAAACAGTTCGGACGCACGATTGGCCAGTTCCAGAATACACAGTTCCAGCTTGCAGATATGGCTACAAAGGTAGAAGCTGCAAAGATGATGGTATACAAAGCTGCCATGGCAAAAGCTACACAGAAAGTTTACTCTGTCGAAGCTGCACAGGCTAAGCTTTATGCAGCAGAAGTAGCGATGGAAGTTACCACAAAGGCTGTTCAGTTACATGGTGGATACGGATACATCAGAGAATACGATGTAGAACGTATGATGCGTGACGCTAAGATTACAGAAATCTATGAAGGAACTTCAGAAGTTCA
>OLPD01000223.1_pt1 | contig 50311 bp, 44 predicted proteins | sample 1672111 | NCBI WGS metagenome assembly OLPD01 (sample SAMEA3136646, study PRJEB25190) | human gut metagenome
GCTGGGTTCAGAACGTCGTGAGACAGTTCGGTCCCTATCTGTCGTGGGCGCAGGATATTTGATGGGAGCTGTCCCTAGTACGAGAGGACCGGGACGGACGTACCTCTGGCGCACCAGTTGTTCCGCCAGGAGCATAGCTGGGCAACTACGTACGGATCGGATAAACGCTGAAAGCATCTAAGCGTGAAGCCGACCCAAAGATAAGATATCCCATTGTTTTAAACAAGTAAGACCCCTTGAAGACTACAAGGTTGATAGGCACGATGTGTAAGTGGAGCGATCCATTCAGCAAGCGTGTACTAATAGGTCGAGGGCTTGACCACAATTCGCTTGAGTATCTCAAGTCAACGAGAAGTAGCAGTGATTATTCAGTTTTGAAGGCACGTCCTTCTGAAACACTAGACAAAGTAAATCAGAAATGATATACTTAGCTAGTCATATGGTCGGTGACGATGACGGTGAGGTTCCACCTGTTCCCATTCCGAACACAGCAGTTAAGCTCACTCGTGCCCAAGATAGTTCGCTGGAAACGGCGCGTGAAAATAGGTAGTCGCCGACTTGAATATGCCGCTCTGAGAATTCTCAGGGCGGTTTTTGTTGTGTCTGCGGATTGTGATTTCTGTCTGAAATTGTTATAATGGATAAAATCAGAAAGGGGAAGCGCATGATGGGAAATGAGGAAAATAAAACACTTTATGATATTTATCGGGGGATACTCTGCAATAACCAGAGCTTTCAACTCGGAAAGCAGGCACAGGTAGAATATCGTTTTGACTGCCCGGAGTATGCAGAGCTGAAAGAAAAATATCATCTCAATGAAATTGCCGGAAACGGGACAGAGCTGGAGCACAGTGTGCGGCTGTTGAAGTATCTTGCCCCGAAACTGACACACAGCGCGTGGTACGATAACAGCGTTCCGTGCAATGGGCTGGCGCTGCTGGAATACAGTCTAGAGCAGCCGGAGCATGGAATTAATTGTCTGAACAAATCCAAGATACTGGAGGAATGCTGTCTGGCACTGGGGATCTACGCCCGGAGAGTGAGAATGATGCCCTATTCGCCCTTTGACAGCGACTGTCATGTCGTGACAGAGATTTTTGACAGGACTCTGGGAAAATGGTGTATGCTCGACCCCACGACCAACGGCTATCTGGTCGATGAAACGGGCAGCGTTCTCTCTTTGCTGGAAGCCAGAGAGAGGATGGCGCAGGCAGAGTTTGTGATGTTCTGCCGGGCGGATGAGACGGTGCAGGACCTGCATGAAGTGGCTCAGAAAGAAATGGAATGGAGCGCATATTTTGCCAAAAATCTGTTCCGGCTCCAGATCGACGCGGTTTCCCAGTTTGGAGAGACAGGGAAATGGCTGGATGTGATCCCGGAACACTTTTCGGTCCGACAGTGGAGCAAGGCAAAGGCGGAGTACCGCATCACGATGGCACCGGAGTATGCAAAAACAGAGAATGGCTTTGAGATGGCGAAGATGCTTCCGCTCTTTCAGAAAGCAGTAAAAGAAGCAGAGACGATGCAGGAGCCGGAGAGTATTTCGGTGCGATGCATAGCAGAGGCCCCTCAATAAAAAGATAAAACAAAAACGGCCCCGCTGCGTGGAAAACTCCAACGCAGCGGGGCCGATGATTTATTGGGGGGTATATCCTTTAAGAAGGAAGCTTCCGCTTAGCCCTTGCCGGCGCAGCCGAACAGCTCGATCTTTTCCTTGCACTTGGCCTCGATGGCCTTTGCGCCGGGAGCCAGCAGCTTGCGGGGGTCGAAGCCCTTGCCCTGCTGATCCTTGCCCTCTTCGATGTACTTGCGGGTAGCCTCAGCGAAGACCAGCTGGCACTCGGTGTTGATGTTGATCTTGGAGACGCCCAGGCTGATGGCCTTTGCGATCATGTCGTCAGGGATGCCGGTGCCGCCGTGCAGGACCAGAGGAATGTTATTGGTAGCCTTATGGATGCGGTCCAGAGCCTCGAAGTCCAGACCCTTCCAGTTGGCGGGGTAGACACCGTGGATGTTGCCGATGCCGGCGGCCAGGAAGTCGATGCCCAGATCAGTGATCTTTGCGCACTCTGCGGGGTCAGCAATCTCGCCATTACCCACGACGCCGTCCTCGACGCCGCCGATGGAGCCGACCTCGGCTTCGATGCTCATGCCCTTGGAGTGTGCCAGAGCGACCAGCTCCTTGGTCTTCTCCACATTCTCCTCGATGGAGTAGTGGCTGCCGTCGAACATGATGGAGGAGAAACCGGCCTCAACGCAGGCCTTGCAGCCCTCGTAGGTGCCGTGATCCAGATGCAGAGCGACCGGGACGGTGATGCCCATGGAATCGACCATTGCATCGACCATAGCAGCGACGGTCTTGAAGCCGGTCATGTACTTGCCGGCACCCTCGGAGACACCCAGGATGACAGGACTCTTCATCTCCTCGCAGGCGGTCAGAACAGCCTTGGTCCACTCCAGGTTGTTGATGTTGAACTGAGGCACACCGTAGTGGCCGTCACGAGCTTTGATGAGCATTTCGGTTGCATTTACCAACATTATTATTACCTCCAAAAATTATCGGGGTCTGTTCGTACCCACACACCGCTTTGTGTATGGTTTAACGAAGTTGCACCCTAAGTATACCCCAAACAGATGGTAAAATCAATCCACCGGAGAGTTTTTGTAACCAAACCGAAGCTTTCTTGGTCAGCAGTGTGCTCGAAAGACAGAGAAATAAGTGGGATGCAACATTTTATACAGGCTTCGACAACATCCGGCCAGACCGGCGGCGGAGGCACCAAAGCAGACGATTTTCAACAGGGATCCACATTCGTCAAAATGATGTTGGATAAAAAGGCAAAACAAGTGCCGCTCTGCTTCAAAATTTTGTCATAATTCTGACTTGAAAATTACAAAATGTATGCAGGACTCTGAGCCTGTCGAGATAAGATTGTGGAAAACCTTGTGGAAAGTGTGGAATTCCACCCGGAAAACAGGCTTGAACGCTTGAGTTTTGAACTTTCTCCACAGGGTTTTCAACTTGTGGAAAAAACAGGGCGGGTATACGGATGGTAAAGCAGTCTGAATGTGGAAAACTTTTACCACAGGCAAAAAGACGGATAACCGGCGCGCAAAAGGCAACACTTCTCCCATGAGGAGCTGCCCGGGCGGGCGGCACAGAAATTTCACGGGAAGAAAAAGCGCAATTCTATGGCAAACCCCTGCCGCTTATGTTATACTTCAAGATGAGTTATAAGCGCTGTACGTCTGAAATGCGTCAGTGCCTGCCGCAAAATGCAGCTTTACAGCGCTGCGGCCCTGAAAACTCGTTTGAAGCGATACGATGACGCCGGGCCGGAAGGGCTTTGGCGTCCTGCGATAGAAACGGAAGGAGAACTTCATGGAAGAACGCAATATGCCCCGCCGTCCCCGCCGCGAAAAGGCCGACGACCAGCCCCGGAACGAGAGCCTCGTCTACGGCAAGAACCCGGTCACAGAGCTGCTGAAGAGCGGCTCCGGCGTGGATACGGTGCTGCTGGCCGAGGGCATGGCCCCGGCTGTGGCCGCTTACTATACCGCAATGGCGAAGGAAGCCGGTGCCACCGTCAAACGGGTACACCCCAACAAGCTGCGCCTCATGACCGGCACCGAGAGCCATCAGGGCGTGGCCGCCTTTGCCAGTGAGATCGAATACGCAACGGTGGAGGACCTGCTGGCTGCTGCCAAAGAGAAGGGCGAACCGCCCTTCCTCGTGCTGAGCGACGGCATCGAAGACCCCCACAATCTGGGCGCTGTCATGCGCTCGGCTCTGCTGTGCGGCGCTCACGGCATCGTCATCCCCAAGCGGGGCGGCGCATCCGTGACCCCCACCGTCATCAAGTCCAGCGCCGGTGCGGCTGAGCGTCTGCCCGTGGCCCGTGTGGCCAACATCGGCGAGACCATCCGCCGCCTCAAGGAGCAGGGTGTTTTCGTCTACTGCGCCGACATGGACGGCGTGTCCCTGCGCAAGAACAACCTCACCGGCCCCATTGCACTGGTGCTGGGCAGCGAGGGCAGCGGTGTGTCGCAGCTGGTCAAAAAGCTCTGCGACGGCGTTGTGAGCCTCGATATGACCGCACAGGGTACCGGCGTGGACAGTTTCAATGTCTCGGTGGCCGCAGGCATCATCCTGTATGAGATCCAGAGCCAGCGCGCCGCACAGGGCTGAGCTGACCCGTGCCGAACGAAACAAGGGAGGGAAGATCAGGATGCCAAAGGATGACGAGCGGAAGGAAATGACGCAGGAAGAGCTCGACGCCCGCGAAGAAAAATTCCGCACCTTTTTTACCACCAGTGTAGCCCAGGTCCCGGAGGAGATGACCCGGCGGGACGATGAGAATGAAGAAAAGCCCAAGAGCCTGCTGGGCCGGCTGTTCCGCCGTGAAAAGGCCGAACAGCAGGAAGGCGGCACACCCGAAGAGAGCCGTACCGGCGAGATACAGCTGGGCGGCGAGGAGCCGGAGGAACCCTCCGACCTGGAGCTGGTCCTAGCGCTGGAAGAGGAAGTTGCAGAGCCGAAGCCCGAGCAGCCGAAGCCAGCCGAGCCGGTCAGCGCCCCCCAGCCTGAGACGGAAAAGCCCCAAAAGCCCGCAGAACCCATCAAAGCGCCGGAGCCGCCTGCTCCCAAGCCGGAGAAAAAGCCGGCAGAAAAGCAGGCCGCGCCCCGGAAAAAGGCGGTCCAGTACGAGCCGCGCACCCCGCAGGAGCAGTACGAGGACCGGGAGATGCAGGCGCTCAAAGCCATGCTGTTTGGTGCAAAGCTTCCGCCGCAGGAGGAAGAGCCTCCCCAGCCGGTGAAGCCCGCAGAACCGGAAAAGAGCACCCCGGCGGTTCCGGTCATTGCAGCGAAACCGGATGCAGAAAAAGAGCCGGATGCAGCGCCGGAGAAGCCTGCCGTGCCGATGCCCGAGATGGTGTTTGCAGAAGATAAGGTGTCGAAGCCCCATGCGGCCCCGGCGATGCAGTTCTTCGGCAAGGGTGACGACGAGAAAGCGCCTGCAGCCCCGGCCCGCGCGACGCCGCCGGACAATGACGACAGCATGAGCCTGCCGCTCATGTTCCTGAACGACGGCGACGAGGTGGCTCCGGTGGAGCCGCCGAAGGAGGAAGCGCCTGCACAGCCGGCCGAAGAGGCCGGTACTGCCCCGGCTGCTCCGGAGGCTGCACCCGTCGAGGAAGCGCCTGTCGAAGAGGAAAAAACGCCCGAGACGCCGGAACAGGTGGGGGAACGGCTGCACCAGATGGGCGCGGCCCTTACATTGCGCTGTGCGCTGGGCGGCATCCTTGCACTGGTGCTGCTCCACTTCGGCCTCGCCGCAGAGGGCCTTGTCGGCCCGCTGGGCGGCCTTGACCCCGTAACTGCCCCGGCGGCCTTCTATGCCGCTGATCTGCTCTTCCTGGCGCTGGCGCTGGCTGTGGGCTGGCCCGTCGTGAGGGACGGCCTGAAGGGGCTGCGGGGCAAACGCCCCAGCATGGAGACCATGCCCGCGATGGCAGCCTGCGCTGCGCTTTTGCAGGCCGCTGTGGCCCTGCTGAACGCGCAGAGCTATCAGGCGTCCAGCTTCACCCTTCTGTCCGGCATTGCGGCGCTGGGGCTGTTCCTTGCACTGCTGGGCGACCGTGTCCTTCTGGCCTCGGTCCAGGGCGGCTTCAAACTGGCGCAGGCCGGTCCGGAGCATCGTGGTGCGTTCCGCGCCAAGGACAAAGACCTTATCCGCATCCTCTCCAAGGACATGGACGAAAAAGACCCCTGGGTGCTGCTCAGCCGACCCGCTGAGTGGGACGACGCGATGGTGGAGCAGGGCTTCGGCCCCCGCGCCTGTGAGCGCCGCGCCCGTAAGACGAATTACATCCTGCTGGGTGCGGCTGTGTTGGCCGGTCTGGTCTTCTGCGTCTTTGGCGGCGGCCTCAACGGCGGTGCCGCGGCGCTGACCGCTGTGCTCTGCATGGGTTCGCCTCTGTCCTCCACCCTCATCGCAGGCTTTGCATCCCTGCGGCTGCAGCAGACTGCCGCTGCCTCGGGTGCGGTGATCCCCGGCTGGGCGGCGATCGAGGAACTGGGCGGTGTGGATACCGTTCAGGCTGACGCCGATGAGTTGTTCACCCCGGACAGTGCCATGCTCGAGGACATCCGCATCTTCAAGGGCGGACGCATCGACCGGGCCATCCTCTATTCGGCCAGTGTTCTGAGCAAGTGCTGCAACACGCTGAGCGGCCTGTTCCGCCAGATCATCGAGGACCGCACCGACATCCTCTACCCGGTCAAGGACCTGGAGGTCCATCGCGGCCTCGGTTTCTCTGCATGGTGCGACAACAACCGCATCCTCATCGGCACCCGTGCGTACATGGAAAAAGAAGAAGTTCCCCTGCCCGACGAGGAATATGAGGCCAAGCACTCCAAGAACGGCGAGCTGCAGATCCTCTATCTGGCCGTGTCCGGCAGTCTGCACGCCATGTTCGTGCTCCACTATGTGGGGGGACGGAACGCCGCCCGCAGTCTGGAACAGCTGCAAAAAGAGAATATCCAGCTGCTGGTGTCCTGCCAGGACCCCACCCTGACCGCACGGCACATCACCGACGCCTACCATCTGCCCGAGGGCATGGTCGTCCTGCTGGACCAGGAGCAGTGTGCCGCACTGGGCGCTGCCACCGCCAAAGACACCGGCTCCGAAGGCTGCTGCATCCTTTGCACCAACGGCTTTGCCAGCCTGACCGGCGGTCTGCGGGCCGCAGAGCAGGCCCAGAACGCCGAGACGACTGCGACCACGGTGCAGCTGGTGTCGGTGTGGTTCTCGGTGGCCATCGCCGTCCTGCTGACCTATGCGGGCAGCGTGGGGATGCTGAGTGTGGCTGCGGTGCTGATGTATCAGGCGGCATGGAGCGCTCTCAGCATCGCCGTGTGCGCACTCAAGCAGCATAGTTGAAAAAATAAATAAGAATTATTCTCAAAATAAATAGGAATTATTCTTGATTTCTACCCGAAATTCTGGTATAATACCCTCAGAGACAAGGAAGACCTATCGCACACCCGGTACCGAACAAAGCGGGCTGCGCGTAGAATAAACCAAACCGGACACAGCCCATACTGGCAGTGTCAGACTATCTGAGAGGAGAACAGATTATGGAACTCAAGGGAACCAAGACCGAGAAGAACCTGATGGAAGCTTTTGCAGGCGAGAGCATGGCCCGCAACAAGTACACCTACTTTGCAAGCGTCGCAAAGAAGGAAGGCTACGAGCAGCTGGCTGCCATCTTTGAAGAGACCGCCGGCAACGAGAAGGAACACGCCAAGCTGTGGTTCAAGGCCCTCTGCGGCGGCTCCATCCCCGACACCCTGACCTGCCTCGACATGGCAGCCAGCGGCGAGAACGACGAGTGGACCGAGATGTATCCCCGCATGGCAGCGGAGGCCAAGGAGGAGGGCTTCACCCAGCTGGCCGCTCTCTTCACGATGGTGGGCCAGATCGAAAAGGAGCACGAGGCACGCTATCGCGCCCTTGCCGCCAACCTCAAGGAGGGCAAGGTCTTTGCCCGTGAGGAACAGCAGGTGTGGGTCTGCCGGAACTGCGGCTACACCTATATCGGCAAGTCTGCTCCCCTCAAGTGCCCGGTCTGCGCACATCCCCAGAGCTACTTTGAGCTGAAGGCCAAAAATTACTGAGTTTTTTCAGATATTCCGTCCGATGAGAGCCGCCGCACCTGTATAAAGTGCGGCGGCTCTTTTGCTGTCTGGTGAAATACAGTCTGCACGATTTGTATAAATTTGGCGGGGGTGTTTTAGTGCCTTTCACGAAAAGGTGCGCGAAATTGTGACACTTCTGGCGAAGAACTTGACCCTTCTTTTGGGTGCGTGTACAATAAACTAATAGTGAGAGGGATTTTGTGCAGAGCACATTGCGATAAACCTTATCCAAAGGAGGGAAGTGCTACCCTATGAATAAGATCACACGGCTGGCAGCGGCGTTTGTGCTGAGCGGGCTGCTTCTGGCAGCTCCTGCCGCACAGGCGGCCCCCGCATTGCTGGGAGCATCGGCGAACTTTGAGCTGGAAGTGAACGAGATGGAGCTGGAGATCACGGCAGACGACCCCCGCCCCAAAGCCTATCTTTACACCGGCGGGCAGAGCGACTACTACTTCATCGTCTGGATGAGCAGCAACCCCACCGTGGCTTCCGTGGACGGCGATGGCCGTGTCACCGGCCGCAGCGCCGGTGAGGCGACGATCACCGCCATCACTGACCGGGGCGAGTGCGCTGCCTGCAAGGTGACTGTCCGCAAGGAGAGCGGCGATGCAGCCAGCAAAAAGCCTGCCCTCGACCACACCACCCTCAACCTCGTTATCCAGTACAACAACGCCCACCCCAGCCAGAAACTGCAGCTCATCAACACGAGCGGCTCCTTTGTCTATGCCTACCAGTGGATGAGCAGCAACCCCGAGGTGGCAACGGTGGATCCGGAGGGCCTTGTCACGGCCCAGAAGCCCGGCACCACCACCGTCACGGCGCTGGCCACCAACGGTCAGGCGCTGCGCTGCGCCGTTACCGTCAACAGCGATGTCGGCAAGGTGACTCTGAATAAGCGCGACCTGCTGCTCCGCACGGTGGGCAGCAAAGAGGCACTCACAGCGTCTGTCGCTGTGGAAGACGGCGCGAATGTCCCCATCACATGGGTCAGCAGCAATCCCGGCGTCGCTACTGTGGACGCTTCTGGTGTCGTGACTGCCGTCGCCGACGGCGAGGCAAAGATAACGGCGCTCTCGCCGGATGGACGCTTCGACAGCTGCAGCGTTTTCGTGGGCCTTGCGGCAGACAAGTACGACACGGAAGAGGACCTGGCCGAGGAACTCAAGCTTCCGGACCCCTATGTGGCGGTCCGGATGAACCGGCTGAGCTGAACCGAAAATACAAAGAGGAAGCCCCGCACTGCATCGTTCGATGTGGTGCGGGGCTTTTGCTTATTGATTTACCAGCTCAATAAAGGCTTTCATCTGGGGCGTGAGCCATTTGTCCTTGTGATAGAACAGCTGCCGGTGCATGGTGACAGTGCAGTCGGGGACATGGAGGCGGGCGATACGCCCGGCGGAGAGGGCAGGACGGACGATGTACTCGGGCAGGAAGGAGAGCCCCATCCCTCGCTCCACCATCTGGCAGAGCAGCGAGGCGCTGCCCAGCTCGATGTAGGGATGGATAGACAGCCCGCGGGCGGCGAGGCGCTGGTCGAGGGCGTCACGGTAGCTCATGCCCCGCTCTGTGAGAAGAAATTCCTGCTGAGCCAGAACATCCAGCGGCACTTCGGCCTTGTCGGCCAGCGGATGCCCGGCGGGGGCCACGAAGCAGACCGGCTCCGGCACATTGACGGCCAGCGTCAGGCTGGGCAGGAGCAGAGGCTGGTCGAGGGTGTAGGCCAGGTCGATCTGGTTCGCGCTCAGCAGCCGCAGCATCTCGTCGGCGGTGGCGGTGCGGAGCACCAGCTCCACCTGTGGGCAGAGGGCGTGGAACTGCTGCAGCAGGTCGGGCAGGAAGGTGCTGCATACGGAATCGGCCAGTGCCACCCGCAGGGTTCCGCTGACGGCCCGGGCAGGCACCAGCGCGGCCTTGGCCTGCTGGGCCGTGATGAGAAGGGTGCGGGCATAGCTCTGGAACGTCTGGCCCGCGTCGGTGAGGCGGACGGTCTTGCCCACCCGGTCAAAGAGAGGCGTACCCAGCTCTGCTTCCAGCTGGGAGATCTGGGCCGATACCGCCGACTGAGAGTAGCCCAGCTCCCGCGCAGCGCTGGAAAAGCTGTGCAGCTCGGCGATATGAAGGAAGGTGTTGATATTTCGGAGTTCCATAACTGTCCCTCCGGCGTCAGCGGCGGTCGATGCCGGTGACGGTCAGAACCTCGCCGTCCACCTTGAAGTGGACTTCCAGCCCGCCAAACTCCATGCCGTAGACCCGCTCCGGGTCGTGCTGGTAGGAGGGGCGGGGGTCGTTTTCCAGCACACCCTGCAGCGCGGCCTGCTGGTCGGCAGGCACTCTGGCCCAGAGGCCGGCGTCGCAGACCATGGTCAGGTGGTGGAACTGGGTCTGTGCCGTGAAGCCTGCGGCGGCGTCCGGGTGGCAGTCGGCGTAGGGGATGTAGGGCTTGATGTCGTAGATGGGGGTGCCGTCCATCAGGTCGGCGCCCCGCACGATGAGGACGGGGCCGACGTCAGGCCGGTGCTCGATGGCTTCCAGCTGGACGCTGGACAGCCCCAGCGGATTGGGCCGGAAGGGCGAGCGGGTGGCAAATACGCCCATCCGGGTGTTGCCGCCGAGGCGGGGCGGCCGGACGGTGGGGGACCAGCTGTCCCGCACCGCGCCGGAAAACTGCCACACCAGCCAGATGTGGCTGAAATCCTCGAGGCCGCGCACGGCGTCGGCATTGCGGTATTCGGGGGTAAAAATGACCTCGCCCCGCAGGCTGTCCACCAGCCCGCTCTGGCGCGGGATGCCGAACTTGGTGGGGAAGGCGGTGCGGATATGGGCGATGACCTTGAGGGTCATTTCTTCGGGTGCAGACATGGGGACTCCTCCTTATTATAAGCCACGGCAGAAGCCCACGGCACGGCCCTCGATTTGAATTTCTTCCAGCTGGGGACCTGCGAATACCATGGGCGGGCAGACGGCGGTGTTGTCGGCCAGCAGCATGACGGTCTCGCCCTGGCGGTGGAAGTGCTTGAGGGTGGCTTCCTCGCCGATGCGGACAGCGGCGATCTCGCCCTGCTCCACCTCGGGCTGGCGGCGGATGCAGACGATGTCGCCGTCGCAGATGGTGGGGACCATGCTGCTGCCGTGGCAGGTGAGGGCGAAGTCGGCGTGCCACGCGGCGGGGACGCCGATGTAGCACTCGATGTTCTGCTCAGCAGTGATGGGGGTGCCGCAGGCGATGGAGCCTACGAGAGGCACCCGCACCATCTCAGGCAGAGGCTCGAAACCCGGCGGAGGGCAGGGCAGGTCTGCGAGACCCATGAGCCACGCGGGTGTGGTGTCCAGAGCGGCGGCCAGCTCCTCGAGTTTGGCCCGGGGCAGGTCGTTGATGCCCTTTTCCAGCTTGGTGATGGAGGATTTGGAGCGGTAGCCCATCCGGGCGGCCAGCTCTTCCTGCGACAGGCCCAGCTGCTCCCGGCGCTGCCGGATGCGGCTGGATAGATCGGTATCGGACATATAGGGCCTCGCTTTCTCTGCGGTTTGCACGATTTTCGGTGTTCTGAGGACAGTATAGCAAAAAATTTACTATAAATCAACTTTTTAGGGACTATTTCGCGAATAATGTTGACAAATAATCAACTGAAAGATATAATACAACCAATGATTGTGCGAAACGCTTTGAACGCAAAACTGAAAGGAGAAACGCCTATGACCGATACCATGATGATCCGCGACTGCATCCGCAGCCAGGGCATGAAACTGGGCCATGTGGCCCATGTTCTGGGCATCACCAACAACACCCTCCGCTGCAAGCTGGAAAATGAGAGTGAATTCAAGGTGAGTGAGGCCGAAAAACTCTCGAAGATGCTGGGGATGACCGTCGAGCAGCGCGACCGCTGCTTCTTTGGCCCGGCGGGCTGAGGGAAAAAGGGGATGGAAGCCATGACACAGGAACAGCGCCAGAAGACGAAAGAGGCCCTCGGCCGCTGCGGGCAGAAAAACTGGGTCTACGGCCCCTGCAACTGGGGCTGGAAGCGGGCCATCCAGCTGGCCGAGGAGTATTACCGCGAGGCAGACCCGGGCCTGCGGGGCAGCATCCTGCAGCTGCGCTACATGGAAAGGCGGAGGCGGGAAGAGGTGATGGACAAGCTGAACATCAGTTACAGCACCTATCAGAAGGCCCACGACGACCTGCTGAGCACCATCGCGGTCTTTGCCGCCCACTACGGTGAGCTGTGACGCAAAAATGCCCCCTGACCGTCCGGTCAGGGGGCATTCGTGTGCTCAGTGTTTCTTCTCGGGGGTGTCGCAGTGCTGGTGGCAGGAAGAGCAGTTGCCTCCGCAGCCCTCGCCTTTCCAGCCGCCCTGCCGGGAGATCCACACCACCGCCAGTGCAAACAGGACAGCCAGCACCAGCAAGGTGATGATACCGCGTACAGTTATCATAAAAAAGACCTCTCTTTCGAAAGAATTCCAGCCCCAGTATACACCATCTGCCCCCGGAGAGCAACCGGAAAGCGCTGCCGGCTCAAACTTTTTTCGAAAAACGAAAATTTGGGCTTGCATTTGGACCAACGGAGTGGTATAATAAGCACGTTCCGATTCGGAGGATTAGCTCAGCTGGTTAGAGCACCTGCATCACACGCAGGGGGTCTGGGGTTCGAGTCCCTAATTCTCCACCAAACGTAAGGCCGTTTACCTGAAAAGGTAAGCGGCTTTTTCTTGTACCTACGTGCTTTTTGATATGCAAAAGTGAAACAGATTCACTCTTGCGTATTGATAATGAAACGTGTGGGAGGCCCCCTTTTCGGTCGTTTGTAGCAAGTTTGCAGCAGATCTGTAGCAAAATTCGGGGAGTAACGATAAAATGGCTCCGAAAACCCGATTTTTGCAGATTTTTTGGCATAAAATTTTATCCTTGAATTTTGTGCAGAATGACGACGGTGCTTTTCATTCGGATTCTGATGCCGTATAATAAAGAAAAAGATCATGGATGAAAGGAGAAATCGCTGTGCGCTACACCATCAGGCATTTTGATTTGCCACTGCTTACCTTTGAAGCAAACATGGACAGTGCAGATACTGACCTCCATATTATAAAGGTCTACGAAGAAAACCGTTCCTTTTTACCTTTGAACCTGACTGTATCAGAAGATGGTGTAGAACGCTGGCTGCGGCATCGCACAATTCCGAAGAACCGAGCGTATGTAGATGCTCTGCTCTCTAAGGTGGGGCTTTCTTTGAATCGTCCGCTGGGAATTATCACCGTCTGCAAAGGACTTTCACTCAATGATTGCTTTTGGGTAGATGCAGAGGGCTCCGGTGACACCTTTGAAAAAGTAAATCTTTACGATAACCGATTCAGTCAGGTGCTGGCAGCAATCGCCTTTACAGGATATGGCAGCAGCATACGAACTTCGCTTGCGTCCTGCCCGGAGTTCTCGACCAACGGGATGCTGCCAAAATGCTGGCGCAGACAAAACGGAAAAATCTATCTTTATAAAGGTGGCACGTCAGGGTTCAGTAATCTGGGATTTGAACCGTACTCGGAAATGTATGCTTATCAAGTTGCACAGGTGATGGGCGTGAATGCGATTCGCTACACCCTAACAAAAGATCTGAAAAAGACGCTTTGTTCCAAGTGTGAACTGTTCACCAGCAAAGAGTATTCTTATATTCCCATCGGACAGCTTGTGTCCAAAGGTGGAATAAAAGCAATTTTTGCGTATTATCAGACGTTAGGTCAGAACTTTGTGGATGCGCTGGAAGATATGCTGGTCTTTGATGCGATCATCTGCAACACTGACCGCCACTATGGAAATTTTGGTGTGTTGGTGGATAATAAGACCAACACGATTGCGGCACCCGCACCGCTGTTTGACCACGGAAACTCGTTGTTCAGTCTGGGCGGAACGGATCTCTGGGACAACCAGAAGGCATTTGATGAATATGCCCGCACACTGCTTCCGCTTGCATACGATGATTTCTTTGCGGCTGCAAAGAGCGCAATGAAACCTCGTCACCGTGCAATGCTCCATAAGCTGCTGGATTTCCATTTTGACCGCAGAGCGACACGTTATAATCTGCCGCCAAATCGCTTGAAGATGATCGAAAAAGAGGTACAGCGCAGAGCAAGAGTGCTTTTAGGGTAAAAAAGAAACCGTCAAACGTAAGAGATTGCTATCTCATGCGTTGACGGTTTTTATGGTTTGTGGGGATATTATTCTTCTGGCAGAGCCAAAACTTCATCCTTGATCAGTTGATTGGCCTTATCAAAGGCTTCGGGCTTCGATTATCTGGTTGGCTTTCGGATGGAGATAGACTTCATCCGGCGTTTTGAATTTGGGCGTGTGCCCGACAGCACGTTTCAGGATATCTTTGCACGAAAAGAAAACAGAAAAACAATAGTCAGCAGACGTAAAGCTATCATAATTTGAAACAAAAGCTCTTGACAGAAAGCTACTTGCAAAATATCCTTAAAAATAAGCAGAAACATTGACCTCTAAAAATAAGGAGTGGACAATGGCATTTGAATTAGGCGGACGCGCTGATAAGTTTGGCAACCGATACGAACGAAGATATTTCGTGTCTCTCATGACGAAGGTTTTACAGGGCGGCCTGTTGAGTGTACAGAGTGAGCCCACAGGTGACGATGAGAGCGGCACAGATATTATCGTAGAATACCAAGGCGGAAGGAAGGACTTTCACCAGTGTAAGGCACGCAGCGGCAGCAATGAACACTGGACGATGTCTGCGTTAGCACAGCATAAGGTGTTTCAGCATATCAAAGAACATATAAAGACGGAGCAGAACCGCTTTGTATTTGTGACTGCACTTACTTTTGTGGCCCTAAATGATCTGTGTCTGGCGGCCAGAAATTCGGACTCCTGTCAGCGCTTTGTAACGGATCAGCTGACGACGCATGGCCGAAAAAATCTATTCGATCAGTGGCGAAAAAATCTTGGACTGGGAGAGACAGCAGCGGATCAGGAACAGGCTGCATTCTATCTGCGGCAGTTTGAAATATGTACGCTCAGTGATGATTCGGTAGAGGGAGATCAGTGGAAATACGTGCTCGGCAGTATGTTCACCGGAAACCCGGATGATGTCTATGATGTCCTTTTAAACCTGGCGGAGAACGATAATTATGGCAAAACGCTCACGGCGGGGATATTGCAGCAATATCTGGAACAGCGGGGATACCAGCGCCGGCTTCTGGCCTCCGATACCAATATCCCACTGCAGATCGAGCGTCTGAATCATCGGTTTAAGTCCCACTTCCGCCCCATCGGCGATCATCCTTTCCCCATACAGGAAGCTCACACGGTGTTGCAGACCATTCTGGCAGGCAAAAATGTTTTGCTCCTTGGCGATGCAGGCATCGGCAAAAGTGGTTGTGTGCAAGCATTGTTGGATGAGCTGGATAATGAGCATATTCCGTACTTGGCGCTTTCAGTTGACCAAAAGGTTCCCCGAGGCACACCGGAATACTACGGCGAAGCTTTGGGATTCAGGGCTTCGCCAGTGCTTTGCCTAGAAAGCCAGTTGGCTAGTGGTCAAATGGGCGTTCTCATCTTAGACCAGTTGGACTCCCTTCGCTGGGCGACCCGTTCCTGCGAAGAAGCACTGGATGTCTGCGGAGAGATGCTGCGGCAGGTGCAGGCTTTGAGCTGCAGTGGAGACCGGGCTGTCCGGGTCGTTTTAGTCAGCCGCAAGTTTGACTACGAGAACGATCTGGCACTGCGCAGGCTTTGCACTCTGGCAACCCCTGAGCAGTCCGATCCCTGGGAACAGATCAAACTGCATGTATGGGACGAGGAACGAGTGGAAATTTTTGTAGGCAAAGAACGTTATGCCCGTATGCTGCCAGCCATGAAGCGCATTTTGCGAACCCCCTGTTACTTATACATCTGGCAGTTCCTGGAGGATGCACGAAAAGATAATGCGTTTACTACTCCGGTTGACCTGATGAAAGAATGGAAAACGCAGATCATTCAGCATGGAGAACAAAAAAACATCCACGCAGATGCCATCGAGTCATTTCTAAACGCTTTACTGAGCTTGATGCAGGAAACTCCTTGTGTCCCGGAAATGGCTCTCCCGGGCAACCAGCAGGTGCAGGAATTCCTGATTTCAGAAAACGTATTATACAGAAATGAAGGCTGTTTGGCATTTGTTCATCAAAGCATGGCCGATTACCTGAATGTAGAGTGCTGGCTGCAAGATATTCTGCACAGGAAAAAGGTGGAAGAATTTCTGCCTTCGTACAATGCCCAGGGGCCGGAATATAGGGTGCGGCTGCAGATGCTCTGGCAAGTGTTGCTGCGCGCTGGCACAACATTGTTTTTAGACAGGGCCGAAAGCTTTTTGGCCAGCAAAAACATCCGCTATTATTACAAGTGTACAGTTTGGGAAGCGCTCGGGCAGATAGAGGCTCCCGGAGAAAAAATCATGGCGTTCATTCAGGCACACTGGAACGAAGATGCCTGGAGAGAAACAATCCTGCACCGCGTTTTCTGGGGGCATAGTGCGTTCATTCGGCAGTATGTGGCCGCCGGATTCGTCGCATCCTGGACCGACCCTACGGCGTTGTGGTTGCTGCGCCCGCTTGTAACGAGCGACCAGGCTTTTGTAAGAGAGGCCGTGCTGCCCTGTATTGGAAAAACACCAGAAAACGACCAGAATATCTTAAGGCTGTTCTGGATGCACAAAAATCTGGAACGCCAAACGGTTGAACTATGCCTGCAGATTCTGAAAACACAGCCAACCCTGGGGCTGAATACCAGTGAGTACAAATCCTGGGTGGAAACATGCCCTGATAAGGCGGTGGAATATCTGGCTCTTGTTTTTGGACAGACATTGTCACATCAGGAATATATCGCACCAAAATTCATGGAACTTTCCCAGAAACGCCCCAAGGGTGTACTGGAAACTCTGTGTCCGTTGGTAATTGAGGCATCCAAAGGGGAGGAGGTTTGGATGCAATGGCGAGCATATAATAGACATTACGATGGTGTGCGCTGTTACGTAAAGCTGATACAGGATTCGTTGCAGCAGCTGGTACAGCAGGATCTGCCGTATGTGGAAAACTTTGTAGTGAATCACCTGCATACAGTATCTTGGCTGGAACATGAATGGATCTTAAAAACGCTCCTGCTTTTACCGGAACGAGACGCCACGCTAGCCTATCAATGGCTGATGGAGCAGTTCCCGGAACACTTTCTAGACACAACGAGCCCGGAAGAGCGGATGATGACCTATGCGGCAGAGGTGTTGAAAAAGTTTTCTCCCTTCTGGTCCGATGCCCAATTTGACCAAATGGAGCAGCGCGTTGTTTCCTATCACTCTCCCGATATGCTGGAAAATGCACGAGATCGGTTCAGCTTGAAAGCGTATTGGCCCTACTGGGGTAGCCTGCAGGAAGCGCTTTTGCCTGCGATGGATCCAGCCAGAAGCAAAAGCAAAGCGCTGCAAGCTGTGCTGCAGCGTCGGAAAGAACAGGGTTTTGGAGATGTATGGTATAAAAAAGGAGGACTCATAGAAAGCTATACAGTTCGTTCGTCCATTGCAGATCATACAGAAAAGCTGAGCGATGCGGCATGGATCCGATTGATCACTTCTGACATGCCGCATCTATCACCTCGTGATACCATTCAGCAGCACTTCCGTCGGCCGGGACTGGAATCATCTCCCAGAGAGTTTGCCCGGACACTGGAAAACTTTTTCGTCACAGAGCCTTTGCGGCTGGCTGGTATTGCAGAAAACCTACCCGAGCAGATTGATGCGCATTATTCGGCGGCAAGTCTGAATGTATTCGCCAAAAAAGAAGTATTTGATGCGGTCGGGTTTGAAACTGTTGAAGCTATTGCAGAAAAATTCACACGCTGCATGACAGCGGAGATGGAGTATGAGCTGGCTTCAGGATTTTGCGGTTTACTAATCAACCACCCGGACGCCCCTTGGTCTGCTGAGAGCTATCAGCGTCTGCGCTTTCTGGCTGTTGCGCATAAAAACCCGCAGGAAAACATGTACAATATAACATCGAGTAACGACCCACAGAACAAATCCTGCCAGTGTCTCCGGGACAATGTGCTGAACAGCATCCGGGGGTATGCGTTCCGAACGATTGCAGAAACTTTATGGAAGTACCCGGAAAAAGCAGTGGAGTGGAAGGCCGTCCTCGAGCACGGCCTTCAGGATCCTCATCCTTCAGTTCGCTATGCCGTGATAGATGCACTTGCAGCGGTCAGCAGAGTAGACAAGCCTTTTGCCTGCAAAGGCTATTGGAAAATTTTGCAGCAGGATCCGCGCTGCATTTTACACTATACATCCGGATGGTTTATCATGCAGCTTTACCCAGTCCATCCAGAAGAGTGCCGTGCTTGTCTGATCTGGGCGTTTGAGCAGAGCGAAACGGAGCAGGATCTTGTTCGTAATGCTGCCCATATTCTGGCTGAGCTGTGCATCAAGGGAGATCTCGATGTCCATGCCTACCTTTTCCAACGGCAGTATATGCCAGAGCAGGCCTATGGAATTTTGGATCAGTGTTTCGACGACCTAAACCAGGAGCCTAAGAACACCGTTGCCAAGCGGTTGCTGCTTTATACGCTGCAAAATTGCCAGGAAATCCCGCAGCATATCGTGTGGCAGTATTGTCGGGAGCCTGGGCCTCACGATCCGGACGTTTTACGGCTTTTTGTGGAACGGTGTGCAAACCGGGCTGAGTACGCTTTAATCCATTTTTTTCTGGAATCCAGAAAAGAAAACAGCCCTGCTTGGTGGGAAAATCTGTACACTTTTTGCGCCCGGGCCTGTGCGGATGCAACTAAGGGATATGGCCTTGCCGTCGATGATTTCTGCAAGCTTCCGTTTTTGCTGCTGGAAACAGCGGCTACTGTGCAGCAAAGAGAAAAAGCTCTGGACGTTTTTGATGAAACTTTCCGCAGCAATGTCATCCAGATGGAAAATTTTTTGCGGGAAACCAATCGATAATATAAAAACAGAAAGCATCTTGTGTTGTGCATAGCGTAATTCTCATATAAAGTTCTTGCGAATATACTCCTGTGGAAGTATAATTAGAGCGAGGAGGTGGTTCTGTGGAAAAAACAATTTATCACGGTTCGGATCATATTATTGAAAAGCCAAAGTTCGGCTATGGCAAGCCCTACAATGACTATGGCATCGGTTTTTACTGCACTCAGAACCCCAACATGGCCAAAGAGTGGGGTGTTGGCATCGACCACAATGGCTACGCTAACCGGTATGAAATCGAATGCGACGGTTTGACCATTCTGGATTTGAACGCTCCCGGTTACACGATGCTGCATTGGCTAACTATCCTGCTCGAAAACCGTGAATTTGATGCTTCTGCCCCGCTGGCCGCTGAAGCCAAAGAATACCTTTTGAAAAACTTTCACCTCGACTACAAGTCTGCCGATATCATCATTGGCTACCGGGCAGATGACAGCTATTTTTCTTTTGCATCCGATTTTATCAACGGTGCAATCTCTTACCGCCAGTTGTGCAATGCCATGCGCTTGGGCAAGCTGGGGCAGCAGTTCGTGCTGAAAAGCAAAGCGGCCTTTGAACAGCTGGAATTTCTCGGCTATGAGACCGCAGACTCTAAGGAATGGTATAAGAAAAAGGCCTTCCGTGACCAGACAGCCCGCCGCCAATATCTTGACGTGGAGCGCAACCGCCGTCAGAGGGGAGACCTTTATATTACCACGATTCTCGACGAGGAGATGAAGCCCAATGATCCACGCTTACGATAAAAGCTATCTTTCTGCTGCACAGAAAAATCTTGCCCGGATGTTGGATTATCTTGTCAACGATCTGCATTATCCGTTGGAGACGGCATGGCAGTGGTTTGTGACCAGTGAACTGTCTGCCCGGTTCGAGCAGGGGGATTGTTCTGTATTGGTGGGCTTGTCCGGTGTAGAACTTGCCCGCGCTGTACTGGAACAGGCGGGCGAAGCCGTGCCTATGCAGAAACCCTCGTATGCCTACGACCGCAGCCCGGAATACTGGACGGGCTGGGCTCTTGCCTATTACCAGTGGCTGACCGGTCTGCGCTTTGCGGAGATTGAACAGGCAGTGCCCATCACGGCGGTGCGGCTGCTGTATACGCCCTACCACGAGATGGATGTACGGCAGTTTGCAGACAAGATGAACGAGTTGTACCGTGCGGCAAAGCCGGAAACAAACCTGAAAGCCATGCGCACATTGGCCGGATTGAGCCAGTCGGAACTGGCAGGACAGGCTGATGTGCCTGTGCGTACCATCCAGCAGTACGAACAGCGACAAAAGGACATCAACAAAGCACAAGCAGAAACGCTGCTTCGCCTTGCGCGTGCGCTGAATTGCAACGTGGAGGATCTGATGGAGAAAGTTCCACCGCTGAATTTTAAATAAGAATGAAGCGATGAGACCTGACACAGATTGTGCAAACAAAAAAGAAAGCTGCCATCCATGAGAGAAAGATGAACCGCCCCAAAATTAGTAGACATGAATAAAAAGCGCCCTGTGTAGGGTGTGCGTTAACCGGACTAACGAAGCGAAAGCGGAGGCAGTCCGGTTTTTAGTTGAATGCGTTCATGGTTGTAGAAGTAAATGTAATCATCAATCATCTTGTTGACTTCCTCAAAAGTTTCCGGCTTGCGTCGGTAGATGCACTCCGTTTTGAGGATTCCGAAAAAGTTTTCAGCCAACGCATTGTCATAGCAGTTTCCACGCCTTGACATAGATGGCAAAATGCCGTATTCTTTAGTCAGATCGAAATATGCTTGTGAGGTGTATTGGAACCCTTGGTCGCTATGGAGGTGCAACTCCCGGCGACTTTCTGTTTTCACAGACTTCATTGCAAGATGAATGGTGTCCAATACAAGATTGATTGTCTGACTGGTTCCAGACCTGTAAGCAACAATGCTTCTATCGTATAAATCACGAATCATGGATAGGTAAAGAACCCTTTCCTGAGTTTGAATGTAAGAAATATCGGTAACCCATTTCTGATTTGGATGCTCGACATTGAATTCTCGGTTCAGCCAGTTGTCATATCTGTGCTTGTCCTCGCCCATTTTTCGCCACCTTTTTCTGCGACGGATTTCGCTCAAAAGGTCGTACTTGTGCATGATTCTCAAAATCGTCTTTGGAGCCTTAGTGATTCCTTCACTGTCCAGCCAGAGTTTCATTCGGCGATAGCCGTATGTCTTTTTGCAAGATTCCTGCTTTATACGAAGCTCTTCTGCAAGTTCAAAGTCTTTCGCCGTGCGGTTCAGATGTTTGACGTACTTGTAGTGACCACTTCTGGAAACCTGAAGAATTTCACACAGATCTTTTACTGCATACTTTGTACGGTGCCGATGAATGACTGCATACTTGAAACTTGGCTTTACTTCCTTTCCATGGATCGCATAAAATCCCGCAGCAGTTCATTCTCCATTTTCAATCGGTTGATCTCATATGCTTGCTCTGCTACAATATCTCTTGGCTGAACGTCCTTCCGTGGTCTGCCTTTTGGACGCAGTTTGATACCTGCCTCCAGCCTTCGTTGCTGCCGATTGAACCGAAACACCCAGTTTTTGATACACTCTTTGTCTACATCAAGCATCTGGGCGATTTCCCGATTCGTTTTACCTGCTCGTTTCAATTCTAAAATTTCTTTTCCGTGTTCGTCGATCTTTGCATATTTTCTGGGCATAGCAAAACCTCCTCGTGTAGTTCTATTATCCTACACGGGGAGGCTTTTTGTCTATTGTCTACTTTTTACGGACCTGTTCAGCAATGAGGCTTATATAACGGGTGTTTTTTTATAAAAATCCGTAGCAGCGCCTCCCATTCCAAGAGTGGTTTTGATGCCAACTCCGCCATGGGATGCAAAAGAGAGCAACGCGTTCCAAAGTTCCAGAAGCGGCGGCGCAAGGCGCGCCTCGATGGTCACATTGCCTTGAAAGGCTGGAATGCGCGTTTCTTTCAACAGATAACGTGTGGTATGGAGATTATAATCCACAATATGAAGCCCTTGCTGTAAAGCCTGCAGTGCATCAGAATCGATAAGAGCATATTCTGGAAAGGCAGCGTTCCAATGCGCAATCAGACTTTGCAAAAGCAGAGTTTCCTGCGGGAAAATAGTATAGCGGCCGGACTGCTTGAAGGCGCAAGGCGACAGAAAAGCAATTTTGGCACGGGTTTCGCTGCGGGAGCGCCCAGAACGGATCAGCTCTTCAGCGGAGATTGCCGGAAAGGTGCGGACCTCTGAAACCGGGAGTGTCAATTCATGCAGAGGGATTTCCTCTGCAGATTCCAAAACGGGAAAAACTACCTGTCGAGCAACGTCATTCAGCAGGTTGACCGTCCAGATCAAAGACTGCTTTTCCGGCGAAAAACATAGAAAATGCGCAATGGGGTGTTCCCCTTGCAGATGCAGCTGCTCTCCAAATTCAGAAGAAATCTGTGACATCAGCCAGCCATACAGACGATAGGACCACGACTGGGGAATCCGCACATCATTGGGCGGAGATAAAACCAGTTGAATCTGCTGGATCATAAGATACTCACCCCGCAATATCCATAGGGATAAAGCCGACCACGAAAGCGAGCATATTTCATGGTGTGCGGGGAAATACCTTTTTCAGCATCACGCTCATGCTTATGTTTACGGAACATCTGCGCCATTTGCTCTGCTGTCCAGCGCAAACCTTCTTTTTTGCCCAGATAGGGATATGCTAGCGACTTGGCAAAGAACCCGGAGCCGCCGCCCAGGATCAGATAGGTCTGCTGCGGCAGGTTGACGGTACCGCGCGGCAGGGTAAAATGCCGAGCGTAGGTCTGCTGATAGTATGCATCGAACTGTTGGATGGATTCCAGCAGAGAGTCTTTTGTAATGCGGCCCTTCAGCACAGACTGATCCAGGGTCAGCTTGAACCGGATGGCTGTGCCCGGTGCGGCGCATTCCCGGCAGAGGTTGATGCTGTGGGTTCCGCCGTCTGTGGCGGAGTCTGTTTTTCCGGCCAGCATCATGCAGTTGTCCGAGATTGAGAGGCTGTCGGAAACTTGAATGCCACGGAAAATGCTGTTGACGGCGTCCGAAGCGATGCTTCCATCTTTCAGAGTGCGCAGATGCAGTTGGTTGACATATTTCTCTTCCGGAAAGGTGGCCCGGCGGTTTGGTACAAGGCTGTGTCCGGTACTGCGGTCAGCCAATACCGCACTCAGCAGCCATGCAGTACGCAGCGCACCCTTGATGCTGCTGCCGGGAATGTAGGCATGGCCCTGCGCATCACGCTGGAAAGCATGGATCTCTTTCAGCGAGTGCTCCGCATCCAGCGCATCTCCTACCTCGATCTGATAGCGCGTCAGAGTTTTCAGCTCCGCATCGGAAATGCCGCAGTCCTTGGTCAGAAATGCCCAGAGATTGGACTGCTCGCTAAGCATAAACTGTCCGTACTTGTCCACCAGATCGTGCTCGACTAGAAAGCTGAAAAATTTTTGCTCATCCAGAAAGGAGACTTTGCCATTGCGGGTGTTGTACATGTACTCTTTTTTGGTATAGCTGCTACCATTGCCAACAAACAGAGGTGCCCATACATTCAGAGTAAGGTCAAAGATCTGCAGATGATCCTGCTGAATCATAATGTCACCCCCATAAAGATTGGCTTGGAATAGCGGTATACCGGATGCACATCCGACAAACCAACATCATACAAAGCGCCTTGATAACGATTTTGCAGGACAGAACCTGCGGAAAGGGCATACTGCGTTTTTTTCTTCAGTGGAGCTTCCACACGATCGGATGCCATAAATCCGCTGCGGCGTACGAGCTGGAAAGAGGCGTCTTTCAGCGCGCTGTCCAGTTCATCTGCCTGCGGCAGGCTGGTGCTCAGCAGCAGATAAGGAGCATGCTCGGCAGAAAGAGCGTGATACATCCACTCTGTCTGCTCGTCAAAAGGTTCGTTCAGATAAATCTTGTCTACAACATGGAACTTTCCATAACCAGAGCTGACTTTACCGCCGATGCCGGTAGCGCCCAGCTGATTCAGCAAATACTCCAGATCTTCATCCTGACCATCTTCGGTAAATCCGCAGATGAAATACAGTCCGCAGTCCGGCGCAAAACGGAACAGTCCAACCTGATACGGCATGGTATCCCCCTGCATGGGAACAGCTGCCTTGGTCTGCTCATAGTGGGTGCCAAAGCTTTCCGGTTGCTCGTCAGGGGTAAAATGACCTTCATGCAGGCTTCTGGCGTAGCGGTCAAATTCCAACACAGGGATCCAGGCTAGCTTTTTTACCTTTTTGCGCAGGGTGGTTTCCACTTCCTCAGTGGATTCTGACGCGGCAATGGGTTTTGGCAGGTAGAATGTTTCGCCATACCAGGGCATTGTATCGCTGAGCAGGAATTTTCCCTGCCGGACCTGCGCACAAAGCTGTTCTAAGGCTTCTTCTCCGTGCTGGACGAGGGTCTCGTGGCAGAGGGCAGAAAACAGGGTATCTGCCCGCAGGGTCTCTTCGGAGGTATAAAGCGACAATGCAGAGTCGGCTCCTCCGAAATGAACAGCTGTGTCAAACTGCAGCTTAAACAGAAAATAGTTCATAACTATCCACCTCATCAAAGATGGATTTCAGGTGGCTGAGATCCATCTGCGCGCCATAGCCTTCCAGCGCAAAGTTTTTCAGGCTGACACGGCCGCTGCCGCGGGAACCATGGCCGCCCAGATAATCCATCTGCAGCAGCTTCATGCCTTTGGCCAGAAGAGAAAGATCTTCCTCGATCTGTGCCGGGTCGGTCACATCGTAAACGATGCTGACACCGAACTTTGTACCAGCGATCACACGTTCGATCTGGCGGGGATTGGCTACAGAGTTGGCACGGGAAATTGCGTTCTCGGTCTTGACCTCGGTCACACCCACATTGGAAAGCTCTTTTGCGTTGGACAAAAAGGCATCCGCAAACTGCAGGCGGGAACGACGCACCGGTTCCGAGGAACCGAACAGGCGAAGAATGCGCTCGTCGTCCTTGTCGAAAACAGGCATGTGTTCGATATCCTGACAGGTGCTGCGGGCCAGCAGGGTACGCAGTTTACCTTTCAGGCTGCTGCCGGGTACGATGGGATAACCGGTATAGGGGTCACGCACCACCGGGCTGTCCACAGCACCAATGGCAGAAAAGGCAGAGGAACCGCCGATGTGCATACCGGTGCGCACTTCCAGATCGCACCGGATCAGAATTTTTCCATACATATAATTACCCCTCCTTGCCGCCAAAGTAGCGGTGGAAAGCGACCAGCGCTTCCATGTAGTGTGCAAAGCGGATCAGATCCGCACGGTCGGTGGAAATGCCCTTGAGGTATTCCAGCAGGTTCGTCTGTGCCACAAAGCTTTTTACGGTATCATCGCGCCCGCACTCATAAGCCACACGCACTCGCATCAGGTTGAGCTTTACGATGCTTTCGGGCAGAAGCTTTTCATCGGTGCGGATGTTTTCCTCGTTATAGATATCCGTCACAAGGCTCAACAGGTTGCGAATTTTGCTGGTGGTCACGGTCTTGCCACCGCTCATGAGGCTGCGCATAATACGCTCGGCTTCGTCTACATAATCTTCCGGCACCTTTTTCGGCGTGATTTCCGGCGGCAGCTCTTTCTGCTGTCCATAGCTGCTACGGCTGTTATAGCTGCTGGAACCGCTCCGGTTGCTGTTATAGCCACCGCCGCCATAGCTGCGGCCATTATCATTCCATCCTGCCATCTGTGTCGACACCCTTTCTGTTCTGATAGACATAAATATAAATTGCGGTGATGAGCTGGTGACGCTGTACGGCATCCAATGCCCAATCCATCATGTTGTGAGAGAATTGCTCGTAAAGTTTATAATCCGGTGCATTCTTTTTTGGGGAAAGCCGCGCCAGCAGGTAAGCGTACCGTGCAAGGTTGATGCGGTCGTTTTCGGCTTCCCGCAGCAGTGCCAGCAGATTGTAGAGCATGGCATTTCCATGCTCAGCGTTATCCTTGCCGAAGAAGCTTTGCAGGCAGCCGACCTTTTCGGTCAGGACCTTTGTACGGAATACATCCCACGCATAGATATGTCCCTGCTCCGGCTGCACCAGCAGATTGCCCTTTGCATCCCGGATCGCTTTGCGCTCCGGCGTAAACAGTGCCACTGCATTTTTGCCGGGCAGATGCTTGGCGGCTTCTTCCAGCGCGGCAGTTTCCTCGGCGGAAAGCCGGATGGGGTAATGGTCATCAAAGATGCCGATGCCTGCGCTGAGGGTCAGTGCTCCGCAGGAAAATGCAGTGAAATTGCTCTGGATGCGCTGTGCTGCTTCCAGCACAGCGTTCCATGCGCCCACAAGGAACACATCATCGCCGCCGGCATAAACAATGCTCACTTGCAGCCCTTCGAGAATGCCGTTGATGTAGCACTTGAAAAACAGCGACATCTGCCGGGAGAACGCCGAGGTGCGGGACAGGGTAATATAGTGCATCCGTTTGACAGGGTCTTTCTCGTTTTCCTGCTCGAAACCGGAGATGAAGGCATGGCCGAGGTTGTCCACATCCATACGGCAGACCGCAATGCGGCGCACGCCCTCGGACTGCCCTGCCAGTTCTTCCATGCTGTTGCTGGCGGCGTAATCGCCAACATACAGGTTGGTGCTGTAAGTAAGGCCGGTGAACGGTGCATTTTTGGTATATACACGCGCGACAGGCTCGCCGGAAGCCAGCCGTTTGCGGGCAGAGAACTGATCCGTCAGGGACAGATATTCGCTGCCGCCGTCCAGTGCAGGCAGCGTACAGTCATCGGCAGCCGAGGGCTGACGGCTTACCACCAGAACGCTCTTTTTCTGGATCTTGATGGAAAGCTCTACGAACAGTTTACACCAAGGACACAAATCGTCCTTCAAATTGGCATTGGTGCCGCACACCTTGCATTCCCGGCCATCCGGGTAAGCAGCGGTACTGTTCAACTGCCGCAGATCCTCTGCGGTATAGCGGTGGAACTTGTGCTGCTCCAGCAGACGGTTCACCCGACGGAACAGCTCTTTGTAGGGGCTTTTTTCAGCCGGAGTATTGGTCAGGTCGTTGCCGGAGCAGGGCGTCCATGCGTTGGCCAGAAACAGCTGGGTGCCGAACTGCTGCTGCAGCCAGCGGTTGAACTGCCGGTTCCACCGGGTCAGGGTATCGTCCACGGCGGTAGTATTGGGCAGCAGCACATAACAGTGCCCGCCGCCGCTGTAGATCAGGTTGGCGCGGGACACGCCGCATCCGGCCAGAAGCTCGTCCAGATAGTGCTCCATGAGCAGCTCTAGAAAGAACGACCGGCTGCGCAGGGAGCGCAGGGCGTTTTCGGTATGGACAGTATAAAGGAACTTCTGGATGTGAGAAAAATCGGCGGTATAGAGCAGAAAAGCGTCCTTCTGGCAAAAATCCTTCTCCTGCTCAAAAAGCGCTTTGCGCAGATCAGTGATGTTGTTTGCCTGCACATATTCGCTGATGCACGCTGCAATGGCTGCGGTGGTCTTGGCGTGGTCGAACAGGGAAACATCCGGGCTTTCGCCGGTAAAGGTGCTGGACGGAAAACAACTGAACTGCGTTTCCAGCAGACCCAGCAGCGAGTTGATCCACTCCGGCTGCGGCTGCAGATCGGGCAGGCACTCGCTCAGCTTGCGCACGGCATCTGCATAGACGGAAGCGGAAAGCGGCTGCTGCTGCCGTGGCAGCTTCAGGCTGCCGTCCTGCGGCTGCGCAGGCGTCATCCAGCCGGGGTGGGAACCGTTCAGGTGGGTGAACACCGAGTCCAGCGGAAGATCCCGCCGGAAGGAACTGCTTTCGCCTTCGACCTCCCGGCGGTCTGCGGCGGCGGAAAGATCATCTGCCAGATAAACGATATAGGTCGGGGAATCAGCTGGCAGAGCCTTTGCTGCACCGCGCAGCGCGGCGGCGTGGTGGTAGCGCACACAGTCCAGCGCCGGTGCCCAGTCTGCACCGGGCAAAACACCGTGCAAAAATTGGTAGCCCTGTTCACTGTGGCTGCCGCGCTGCCCACCGGCACGGTACACCGCTTTGCCGGTGTCGTGCAGCAGCCCGCCATAGGTGGACTGCAGGGTGAGAACGTTCAAAATACCATCTCCTTTATGGGTTGTGGAAGAATTGCACAATAAACGGAAAACGTATTTGTCAATTTTGTAAGAGATGCTTGAAAGTGGCTTTATTATAACACATTTTGTCGCTATGCAAAAGCCACAGCAGAGAAAATATCACAGCAGCTGCAATCGTTCCGTTCATAGAGGGACAGCCCACGGAAAACAAGAAGTTAAGGTTTGCAAAAGAAAAACTCCGCATCTTTTTTTGATGCGGAGTTTTTTGCCCCCTTACGGGGATAAGTTACAATCAATCGCAAAGCTGGCAAGCGCAATCGCAAGATACGCGTTATCGCCCCCTTGCGGGGATAAGCTGCAATACGGGCTACCGTCATACGTGGAACATCACAAAGGTTATCGCCCCCTTGCGGGGATAAGCTGCAATACTCCATCCATTGTGACTTGCCACCTGACCAAGTGCTATCGTCCCCTTGCGGGGATAAGCTGCAATTTATAAGAAAGAGGTAACAAAAATGGACGAAATGTTATCGTCCCCTGGCGGGGATAAGCTGCGATACGAAAAGCATTACAACGCCGTGATGGATATGATGTTATCGTCCCCTTGCGGGGATAAGCTACAATGACGAACTACAAGGCTGAAAAGGAAATGTTGAAAGTTATCGTTCCCTTGCGGGATGACCCCATTATACCACGGCGGTGGAAAAATTGAAATCCCTTTTCAGGGCGAGCCATACCGCCGGAATCCGGCAAACACAAAGATGCTGCGCTTCAGGGTACTGCCGTCCGGGTAGGTGGTCTCCTGACTCTTGCGGCGGGAGCAGGCGGCCAGCGTGGGGATGCCCGCGGCTTCCAGACGCTGGACTACCCGGTACACAAAGGTGCACTCGCCCTGACAGAGCACGGCGTCCGGGTCAAGGTGCAGGATGTGGTCGGCGTATACCGTGGCAAGGGAGTCCAGCACGGCCTCGTTGGTGGCGGGGTCGATGGCAGGGAAGGCAAGGTCGATCACCTTGCCGTAGACCTGTGCCGCCGCCTTTTGCTCGGCACTCCACAGGGCGGACGGATGATTGGTAAAGTTGATGAGCATAGGGCATTCCTCCTTGACGTTGCAAAGAGAAAAAGCCCATGGAATGCGGATGGTTAAGCAAAAAACTTGAAATTACTTTTTCTTAAAAATAATGCGCACTACACCCAACGCAACGAGACACATAAAAAGCGTGTACATAGAATGACATCATCTCCCCTGTCGTGTTTTGGTTTGCCCCCTTACGGGGATTGTACTTACAGCACGGCAGGTTCCAGCGGCGATTACAGGTTTTTGCCCCCTTACGGGGATTGCATCCGAATGACAACACCTAAATATCCAGTTATGGAGCTTTCGTCCCCTTACGGGGATGGTATTCTCTCTTCACGTTTCGCGGGCTGCTTCTATGCGTTTTCGCCCCCTTACGGGGATTGTACTTCTCGTGGTCGCTATTATGCAAATGAGTTTGAGTTATCGCCCCCTTACGGGGATTGTACACTAAATATATCACAAAACACCGCAAAACTGAAGAGCCGGATGGCTAGAAAATATTCACTTTATTACAATGATGTGCTTTTGCGCTGAAAGGAACAGACACAAATTCGTTTGGCCTGCCTTGTGCGCAGGTCAGTTTCATGGTATGATGCAGATAATGAATCTTATAAAAAGGAGTGTTGCCCTGTGCTAAAGACTTATATCACCACCGTGCCTTTGCAGGGAAAGCTGGACCCCATGCTGTACCAGCGGGAGCGGGCAGACGCGCCCACGGCCACCTGCTTTCCCATCGTGCAGGTGATGCGGGATACCCTTGAACCCGGGGACACGGTGCAGCTGCTGGCCATCCGGCAGGAAAATGCCGATGCCGCCCGCAATTATCAGCGCCTGCTGGAAGAACTGGCGCAGCTGGGCATTGCAGAAGATCAGGTGCACCAGCTCCACCTGCCCGAGGATCAGCGCCCGGAAACGCTAATCGGCTTGTGCCGGGATCTGGTAGACGCCCTGCCGCAGGTCACGCGGGTGTATGCCTGCATCACCTACGGCTCCAAGAGCATCCCGGTGGTCACGCTGACGGCATTGACCTGCGCCGAAGCTACCCATACGGAGCTGGAAGTAGGCGGTGTGTATTATGGTGAGGTCAAGCGGGAAAACGGACAGGTGCTCAGCGCGCGGCTTTACGATATGGCAGCGCTGTATCAGCTTGCCGGACTGGTAGGCACCATGCGCGACAGCAGGACCGCCGAACAAGTGTTCCATCAGCTGATCTGGATGAACGAGCGCCGGGAGGACTGAGCAGCGATGAATGATGTGAAAACATGGGCGGACATTGACGCTTCGCCGCTGCTGCAGCTGCCGCCGGAACAGCGCAAAAAGCTGCACGATGCCAATGATGAACGATTCCGCACATTCTGGGCGGAATGCTTTCTGACCGCACAGGCTCCCGGAAGGGGAGAGGAGGCATGGAACAGCGCGGATTTCTGCAAGGCGTTTCTGGATGCGTTTGATCTTTGGGAACCGAAACCCGGGCAAACCTTCAGTATGTATCTGCGCACCGCTGTCCGTCATGCACAGGCACACGACCAGCAGCAGGAAGAAATGGCAGTGATGGGTTTCGGACGCGAAACGAACCGCAAGATCAAAAAAGCGCTGGAGTACATGGAAAAGAACGGAATTACAGAGAGCATGCTCTGTCGTGACCCGGAAAAAGAACAGGTGATCGCCGATATTGTCGGGGTGGGTGTAAAGACCCTGCGGGAAGCACTGCGCAATAAGCAGTCGGTGCTCAGTCTGGACGACACTGGTGGAGAGGATTCGGCGCTGGGTGACCGGGTTGCTTCCCAAGAAAAAAGCGTGGAAGAGCAGGTGGAGCAGAGCAGTGAAATGCTGGCATGGCTGCACCGCGGCATAGGGCTGATGAACCTGCAGCAGAAGGAAAAATACGGTAAGACAGCTGGCCCGTTGTGGAGCAGCGTGCTGATGGGCTTTCTGCGCAACAATGATGCGCTGGACCCGGCAGAGGATGCACCCGCGCGGCTGGCAAACTGCGATGATCTGCGTCCGCTGGAACAGGACAACTGTCTGTGGGATATCCTGTTGCTGCACCGCTATGTGGAGTTTACAGTTCAGCCGCCCTTTGCACCCAAAGCGCTGGAATGCGCTGCCCTCCATGCGCTGCTGGAGCCGGGGCGCAACCCGGCGCAGGATAAGACCGTGGCAGAGTTTCTCGGCGTGAGCAAAGCGGCTGTATCGCAGCGGCGCAAAACATGGCAGCAAAAACTGATGCAGATGAAAGCGGAACAGGAGGAGGTATAAGATGGGACGCGATGTTTTACTTTTATATATGAGCCCGAAAAACCCGAACTACAAGACCCAGACCAACGAGGGCGCGGTGCGGTATCTGATAAAGGAAAAGGAGACCCCGGACTGCATTCTGGCACTGTGCAGTGAGCTGGTGCGCACCAGCCCTACCGTGCATCTGCCGGACGGGAAAACCTGCACCACCGTGGAATATTTCCGGGATGTATTCCTGCCTTCGGCGGGCATTCCGGCAGAGCGGCTTGTGGTGATCCCGGTGCCGGACAGCATGGACGACAAGGCACAGTTCCGGGCTGTCTCTCTGCTGCTGGGAAAAATTGAAGCGGAAAATACCCTCTCCATTGATCTTTCCGGCGGCATGCGGGACACGGCGATGCTTCTGGTAACAGCAGCTCGCTGTATGCGTGACCTGCGCGGTGTGGAGACCCGCAGGGTGATCTACTCCGAACTGCTTCCGGATGGCACTTCCCGCATCCATGACAGCAGTCAGCTGTACAGCCTGTTCGACCTCATCACGGCCATGGACGAGTTCTTTTCCACAGGTACCGCACAGAAGCTGAAAGGCTACCTGTGGAGCGAGGGCGAAAGCGACCCGGCTCTGCATACCCTGCTGGCCCGCATCAACCAGTTCTCAGATGATCTGGCCCTGTGCCGGGTGCAGGCGCTGAATGAAGACCTGAGCCAGATCGCGCAGGCACTGCAGGCGCCGCCCAAGGAGAGCAAAAATCTGACCAGCCTGTTCTTCCACCTGCTGAATGACCGCTTCCGCACAGAATTTGAAGGTCTGCTGGCTTCCCCTAAAAACAATCTTCCTGCGCTGGTAAGCTGGTGCGCAGAACACGGCATGTACCAGCAGGCGCTGACATTGCTGTGCGAGCAGATGCCGGCCTATGTCTGCCGTCATCTTTTTGTGCAGCCCACGGAAACCGGCTGGGCATATCTGGCGGCACAGAATCAAAATAAGGGCAAGGCGTGGGTATATCCGCTGTTCCACTTCCATTTCTGCCGCCTGACTTTGATGCAAAAGGAGTATCCCTATACAACGGATCTGCGCCTGACCCACAGCAAGGACGATGCAGATGGCAATATGTTGTTTGGCGTGGCAAATTCCAAAGAAATGCATGCCTATATGGATACCGTTCTCGCTTCCGGTCAGTTGGTGATCGACCCGGAGGTCCGGTGGCAGATCGAGGACGCGGCACTGTTCTACCAGCGTGTGATGCAGTACCGCAACCAGATCAACCATGCCAGTGATACGGCTTTTGGTCTGCAAAGCGACCGTATTCTTCCGTTGGACACAGCCCACATCGAACAGACCCTGCAGGATGTGGCCGATTATCTGCAGGAGATCCGCCCCATGAAGCCGAATGTTCCGGAAGGCGTCAAGGCGCTGCCTGTCACAAAGACGATCCCGGCAGGCGCAGTTCCCAACCTGTAAAATAGAATATAAGAAAAAGCAAAGCACCTCCGCTGCTGGCAAACGCCAGTGGCAGAGGTGCTTTTTTGTCCCCTTGCGGGGATAAATTGCAATAAGTGACGAGTATAAGAAGCTGTGCGAATATAAGTTTCCGTCCCCTTGCGGGGATAAATTGCAATATTATGCGTAAGTACTACATTTCCCGTCGTTCCGTGTTTCCGTCCCCTTGCGGGGATAAATTGCAATGTCTGGATGTGGCCATGACAGTAAACGAGCGGGTTTTCCGTCCCCTTGCGGGGAACTCATTGGATATCAAGAAGCATGGGCAGACTACCGATGGTTTCCGTCCCCTTGCGGGGTGTAGTTTTACTATACCACACATTGAGTCAAAAGAAAAGAACTATACACCGGAGAAGCGCGGATGGAGCAGAAAAGATAAGGCATAAAGATCACCTCGATTCGGCAGAGGGGGCGTCAAAGCCCTGAATGGGCAGGCCGAGGAAGTATTCCTCGATGCGGTCCCAAAGCTGCTCGCTGGAAAAGCCGCTGGTAAACAGCCAGCTCATCAGCCGCACAGCATCGGTGTGGCGCTGGGCAATGCGCTCCAGCAGGTGGTTGCGGTAGAACCCGCGGTCAGCCAGCTCCAGGGTCTGGGTCTGGTTGACGTAGAGGTACAGGCGGCTGTTGGAGCCGCCCAGAAGGGCAAAGTGGAGCAGGTCCAGCTCTTCCAGAATGCCCAGAGCCGGGGTAAGACGCTCGCTGCTCTGTGCGGAATCGTTCACCGGCAGATAGCGGCAGGTCTCGCCGCTGTGCAGAACAGCAAAGCTCTGCTCCAGCCAGTGGAAAAACTCGCTGATGAACGGGTCCACGACACTGTACTCTGTGCCTTCCTGCGTGGTGCCGCGGCGCAGCACACGGGTGCGCTGCAGGCGGGGCGAATGCTGCTGCCAGGACTGCACGGCCGCCAGTACCACGCGCACTGCACTGGTGGCACGGGTGCTGCTCAGACCCGTGGCCTGCGCCAGCCGGGCGGCGGCATCCCGATCGTAGAGATACTGGCCGCTGCGGGCAGCCTCGAAGAAGATCTCCTTCAGGGCGCGCAGCAGAACGGAAAAACGGGCATCCGCATTGGCGTGCCACTCCAGCGTCAGCTGCATGGCGGGGGTCAGGTGCAGCTGAGCATTCAGCGGCAGCTTGTTGCTGTGGGTGTACAGCAGGTACTTGAACTGCGGAAAGGAAAAATCGTTCTGCCAGCGGCTGCTCCACAGGCGGGCAAGATCCACGTCGTAGACTCCGGCGGCCTCATCCTGCAGGGTGGCAGCACCGATACAGATGCGGTTGACTGCGGCGGCATCGGCGCTGTTGAGCAGGAAATACCCGTGGGTGAACAGAGGAGAGGGCCGCATGATGAAGGGTGCATAGCCGCGTGCTTCGCTGTCCTTCTGGATCAGCAACATGGCGGTCTTGACCTTGGCCAGCGGGTCCTGCTGGTGCTCACCGTTAGGGCTGGCAAAGATGTAGGCGAAGCTCTCGGCATCCACCAGAAGCTCGTTGCGGTGCTTGGTGGCAGCGGCCGGCTGACTGGCGCGGTGCTGGCGGTACAGCTGCAGCACCTTGCGCATCACCTGCACCAGCTGCCAGGGCTGAATGCTGGAAAGGCCGTGCAGGCGGTTGATGTGCTTGAAGTCGTTGGCCATGTGCTCGTACACGGCACGGCCGTGGATCTCCGGGTCACGGGCGGCGCGGCCGATCTCCTGCGTGTAATCACACAGGTTGCCGGTGGGGGCAAAGTGCAGCACAAGGGCAATGTCCGGGATGTCGATGCCCATGCCAAAGGCCTTGGTGGCCAGCATGATCCGACGCTTGCCGCTGCGGAAATCCTCCAGATTCTCCGCTTTGGCTTCGCCGGAAAGCTGCGCGTGGTAGCGGGTCACAGCATTGCCCAGACGCTGTGCAAGGCAATGGGTGTAGAAGCGCTCCAGCAGACTGACGGTGGGAAAGTAGACCAGGGTCTTCTGCCCCTGCTCCAGTGCAGTGGTGATCTGCCCGGTCAGAGCCTGGAACTTGTCCAGCTCGTACTCCCGGCGGCCGGTCACGCGTGGCACCTCCCGGATGCACAGCTCGATGTTGCGGCGGCGCACGCAGCCAAGATAAACGATGGGGTCCGGCGACATGTGCAGGCTGCGCAGGGTCTCGCGGTACATATCCTCCTCGCCGCCATAGGTAGCCGTGGCCGTAAAGGTGGCGGTGACAAAGGCATGCTGGTGCGGGCCGTTCAGCTGCTGTTTGCGCAGCTTGTTCACGTAGTCACCCAGAAACCAGTAGTCCGGACGGAACTGTTTGCCCCAGGTGGTCACAATATGGGCTTCGTCCACGATCAGCAGGCCGATGGCACGGTCGCCGATCAGGTCGGAGATATCGCAGCGGCTCAGCAGGGACTCCGGCGAAAGATACAGGATGTCGCAGCGGCCCTCCTGCACCTCCTGCGCAATGGTCTTCTTGACCATGGGCGGGATGTCGGAGTTGATGGTGCGGGCCTTGGCGTAGCGGTGCTTCTCCATGCCCTGCACCTGATCGTTCATCAGGCCGATCAGCGGCGAAATCACCAGCGTGACCATCCCGTACTTCTCGGCCAGATCAATGGCCGGGATCTGGAACATCACGCTCTTGCCCGCACCGGTAGATGCGGTAACGAACAGGTCGCGGTAAGTCTGCCCCGCACGGCAAAGCTCTGCCTGCTGGACGAGGTCATCGATGATGTCCTCTTGGGTGATGGTGCGCAGCTTCTTCTCGCCGCGATGCAGAGCGTCCAGGTCGTAGACATCCAGCGGGAGAAAGTCCGGGTAACCCCAGTGCTGCTGCAGAAGGGTGCGCGCCTCCGGGCAGACGGGGCGCTCCGGCTGCATCGTCTGCGCATGCGCTCTGGAAAGCTGACACGGAAAAGCGCCAGCCAACGCCGCAAGGCTGTCGGCAAGACCAGCCTCATCGCCAATGAAGCTGTCGGCTGAAACGCAGAGCGTTTTGCCGCGGCACAGCCGCTGCACGAGACAGAAATAATCGGTTTCCCCGGTAAGCGCAAAGGCAGAGCTGCTGGCGGTAGTTTCGGGAACCATATGCGGTGCGGCACCAAGCGATACGCGCTCGACCTGTGGGTATTGACGCAGCAGAGCGTCCAAAGGAATGCAGCAGGCAATGCCTTCCTCCGTATGCAGCAGGTTGGAGTAGACCCGCAGGCAGGGCTCAATGCCGGGCAGCGGAGCATCCTGCGGTGCGTCTGGGTTAAAGTGGCTCAGAAGGCCGGACTGCATCTCCTGCGTAAGCGTCACAGACACGGGCAGCATCGTGCGGTAGCAGGTGTTCTGCACCAGAATGATGTGCGGGAACTCCTGCGCAAGGGTATCGGCGTGCAGGGCAAACTCCTCTGCGGTGATCACACAGGGGTTCTGCTGCAGCAGACTGCTCAGGTAGCGGGACAGGCGCTGCTGCAGCAAAGCATCCAGAGAAGGACGTGGAAGACCAGCGTCCTCCGGAGAAAAACCCCACAAGACAAACAGAGTATCCTCAGCAGCATGGGCGGAAAGATAAGAACGAAGCGATGTATTCATGGCAGAATCCTCCATCAGGTCAAAAAATCAGGCGGCAAAAAGGGTGAATGAGGAGCGGCGCTTCAGCATCTCCCGCAGGTGGCGCTCGGCACGCACCTGAATCTGGCGGATACGTTCCCGCGTGACGCCCAGCTGCGCACTGATCTCGTCCAGTGTACGGCAGCGGTCATCCGGGATACCGTAGCGCAGCCGGAGAACAGTGGACTCGCGTTCGGGAAGCTGAGAAAGAAGCAACCGGACTTCCTGAACGGTCTCGTTCTCGCTCACAGTGTCCACAGGATCGGGGATGACGTCATCCGCCAGAAGCTCCGCAAGCTCGGTGTCGTGGCTCTCGCCGACCATAAGGTTCAGGCTGGTAACGTTGAGGTAAACGAGCATGTCGCTCAGGTAGCGGCGCGCCTGCTCCACTGTGCAGGAGTGACCGCTGCTGGCTTCAGCCTCGGCAATGGCATGCCAGAGATTCGGACCATCTAGCTGCATACAGGTAGTGCAGACGACACGCACCCGGCAGAGCGTGTCAAAATAGTGTACCGGGATGCGTACCGTAAGGCCGGTGTTGATGGCTTCGCGCAGGATGGACTGGCGGATCCAGTAGGCGGCGTAGGTCAGGAAGCTGTAGCCCTGCAGCGCATCGAACCGCTGGATTGCAGTAAACAGCCCAAGAATGCCGTTCTGGAAGTTGTCCTCCTCGGTCAGGCAGCTATGGGCGAGCAGCTGCGGAACTCTGCGGGCCATCAGGTGGACAAAACCGGCGGTCTTGCGCACGAGGATCTCCTTGACGCTTTCATCGCCCTGCTGTGCCAATACACAGAGCTGCTCGTTGGTCATGAACCAAAGCTGCTTGGAGGTAAAGTCGCTGCGGCAGAAAGAAGCGGCCTTTCTGCTGCTGGGTATAGCGGTGCTGGTATCCACTAGGATGCCGATCCCCGCCAGCTCGGCCAGCAGATGTTCTTGTTCCTGCTGAGAACAGGAGCCAAACAGCGCCTCAAAGCCTTGCTCAGACAGGTGATTGCCGTTCGTCAGCATCGGGCGTACACGATTCAAAACTGCATTATATTCCATGGTAAAACCCCGCTTTCACTTCCAACTGTAAGTGTCTTCGCTTAGTAGAAGCCCATGGATGCAGTAGAGTTAAGTCTTTTGAGAAAAAATTGTGGTTATCTTTTTTGGAAACGCCAGTCAAATAAAAAATCAATAAATTCTCTTATAAAGGTATAGAATTAAGCAGCAAGAACAGAAAACCTTGCCAAAGAAACAAACTATACAGAGCTTTTTGCGTATGATATAATAAAATTATAAATCTTAATGGCGAATATCGTTTTAGGAGGCCCTCATGGAACCATCAAAAGCAACCAGTGTCAACAGCCGTGCGGAGGAGTTGTTTGTACAGCTGTTCTGTGAGGCTTTTGGACCTGAGAAAATCGAAAATTTGCAGGTCCAGTACCCCTGCGTGGACATCTATGGACGGCATCGCTATATCGACTTTGCGTTGGAATCACCTGAATCCAAAATTGCAATCAAAATTGACGGGTAGACTTACCACAACCCGAGCAAGGTGTCCGAAAACAAATACGCTGATGACCTCTTGAAACAGAACAGACTGATCTATGACAACTGGAAAGTATACCGTTGGATTTACAGCCGGTTGGAAAAGCAACCGGAAAAGGTCAAGGATGAGCTTTCGATTCCCTTTGGTGATAAGCGGATGTTCCACTATTTCCGGGAGGAAAGCATCCGCAACATTGCCAAACAGTATGGCTGGGATCTCATCACACCGCAGAATATGGCAGACAAGTTCATGAAATTCATTGAAACGATGAATATGAGCTTCTCCTATAAGCCGGTCCTGCTCAAAGCAATCTATGAGTATATGGACAGCAATGGCAGAGTTGCCCTGCCGGATGTGGTAGATTACTTCATTGACTTCTATGAAGACCGTAAGGCGCATGGAATGAATGCTGAGAAATCTACCAGCATTTACCAGAAGGGCGGTTATACCCGGAAGGATGTGGAGAAGAACATCCTCTCCAATCCCTTCAAGCGTTTTGAAGATATGCGATTCCTGATGCGCTGCAAGGACGTGGAGACTATCGAGGTGAACCCGATCATCTTCCGCAAGCTCACACGGGAAGATTGGCTGCATATTGTGGATGTCTGCGACAAGAGCCTTGAAAAATATTATTTGCGACTCAAAAAATGATATGAACGCCGATGATTGACTGCGGGTGACGTGCATGATGAAAATAGTGAGAAATATGATCCGGTGTAAAAAGTGCAGGGATGTTATTGAAAGTTGCACTGTACATGATTTCAAATTTTGTTCTTGCGGATCGTGTGCAGTCGATGGCGGGCATGAGTATCTCCGTAGGTGTGGAAACCCGGAAGACTGGGAAGAATTATCTGAAACGCAAAGTGTAGATGATTGAAAATTAAGCTGAACATGATCTTTGAAGCAAAAGCTCAGCGGCAAGCAAAAAGCTCTTGACCTTTAATAAAGAGGCCAAGAGCTTTTTACATCTTGTTTTGGAACATAAAAGAAGGTACAATGGTAGAAAAGAAAACGTGCATCAATCAAATAAGGTGGTGGAGGCGATGGGCAAGGCAACAGTCTACTGCATTATGCACACGGAAAGATGTGTGGCACAGGTGAGCACGGCTGGTGAGTGTAAAATTTATTTTGAAGATTTCATGCCCTATGGTCTAGTGCTGAAAGAATCGAATGACTTTGATACTCGAATCAATAATGTGATTAGCTTCCATTCATGGTGTGAATCTCGGCTGATACCACGTGACCGTACTTATGCAAAGGAAATCCTGAACAGCATTGGCGCATCCCAGAGTGTTACGGATCGGGAGCGTGCACAGATTACGCTTTCGTACCATTGCCTGTCTCTGCTGGATGTGTTCTGGATAAAAGAAGAAAATGAGACTGTCCGATTTGAGGATATCAATCTCTACACACACTCTTTAAGCAATGCTCTTGTGGATATTGCACTGCGTGGGCATCAGATGGCTGTGACAAATGCCCATCTTTTGGCAAATGTTTTGTCCACTGGCGGATGCTATCCTAAAGCGTGGGTGCGCAAAGAGGAAGGCTTCTATCTTTATAAAGCTAGTGGACAGGATGCAGTCGAGCGCGAAGTGCTGGCAAGTAAGATCTGCCGATGCTTTGACTGTCATCAGATTTTGTATGAGCAGGGGATGTTTGAGAATGAGCCGGTTTCCATCAGTAAAATCATGACCTCGCAGCGATATAGCCTTGTGACTTATGCGGCCTACGATGCCTACTGCACAAATCATGATTGGAACACGCTGGATAAAATTCTGGAACTGGATGCCCACGGATACTATATGATGAACATTCTGGATTATCTGGTGGGCAACACCGACCGCCATTGGGAAAACTGGGGCCTGTTGGTGGACAATGAGACGAATAAACCTGTCCGGCTGCATGACTTGATGGACTTCAATCGAACGTTCCGGCAGTATGACACGCTGGATGGTGCAAACTGCCTGACCGTTGGAAAGCGGCATTTGAGCCAGAGAGAAGCGGCAGTGGAGGGTGTTAAGAAGACGAGCATAAACCAGATTTGTGAAGTAAGCAAAAATATATTTGATACTAATGATGGGTGGGACAAAATATATAACAAGCGTTGGAAAGTTCTTGTAGAAAGTGACATGAAATGATAAAGAAAAAATTTTGAACACAGAAATACAATGTATGGGACTTTTCTTATGATACCATTTGAAAAGAAAACCAGAATGGATTGGCTGGATGTTCTAGGAGACTCGATGCGGGTTAAAGATGTCTTTCTTTGTCAAAATATAAAAAACTTAGATATAGAAAGGAACACAGAATGTCTGAGATTCAGAAGAAATCTGTCCGGTTTGATCACTTGGAACCGACATATACTACTTATAGCAATACGACAGGAAGTAAAACTTACGATTTAGAAGAACTCTTAAAAAGAATTGTTAAAGTGGATCCTTTAGAGACGAAAAAGGATATCAATGGAGATAGCTATGTTTTTCATGTGTGTAAGTACCATGAAGAAGATAAGCTATGGGAACTTCGTGTGCTTCGTATTCGAGAAAAGGTTCTTCCTGGAATTTTACACGAAGATGGAAAATATGATCTTATTAAATTAGGCAATAATGAAGTTCCGGCGGAATCGACAACATTGGCTTATTCGCCCGAAACGCATACATTATATATGCAAAGAAATCGATTTGGAATAAGCATTCGCAATATGGAAGTGTATTTGAGCGAACTTTCACCTGAGGGTACAATAGTTATATTAGCTGTCAAGGAGACAGGAACAGGTCTTTTGCGGATGACTTCAGACGTGCGATACAGAAAAGTTATAATGGTCGCTGAAACCAATCCGCTGGAGGAGTTATCTACCCAATCAACGTTAAGAGATATTTTAACGCCAATGAAAAAGGTTGGAGGACAGTATTGCAATGTGGAAATTAAAGTTGGAAGGGGGAAGCATGCAACTTTGGATGCTGAACAAGCAATTGCGTTTGTAAAAGAAGCGTATGATTATTCTGGCATTGACAAGTTGAACGTGGTGATTGAAGATGAAGATGACAAAGAAGTTGAAACCATAGATTTACTGAGCAATGCGGCAAAATACACAGTACCTTTTAGTTATTCGATGGCAAACCCAATTACACATGAAAGGCTGTATTTTGCATTAAAAAGTAAAATTCTGGAAAATTGATAAATGGCGTGAGTGCAGAAAGGGGATGAAATAATGCGGAAAAAGATGGAAATCCTTCCGATTTTAAGAATAGGAATCGAACATTTTTTAGTAGCGTTTCTTCCTCCAATAGTGCTTGGGCTGATTTATCATTGGGGAAATATGAGAATTGAGAGGCTTGAATTTTTATTAAATGCAATGATAACAAGTACGACAACCTGTTCTGGATTTATTTTGACATCAGTATCGATTTTGATTGGATTAAGCAATACACCTCTAATGAAAAAAATAAATTCAACGAGAGCGAGTAAGGAATTACAATATCGCTATAAAGAAAATTTGCTGGTTGGGCTTGCCTTGATTATAGTAAGCGTTTTAATAGGAACTAATACGGAAGATAAAGTGATTCCGGCAATCGTTTTTTACAGCTATGTATGGATTATCGGAGCCTATCTGATAAGCACGGTTACTGTGTGCTGGTATTTACTATCTATCATTGATTTGGCACCAAAATCCGAAAGAACAGAAGAAGAGAAAAAGCCAGGAGCACCAAAAGGGAAATACAGAATAGGAAAAGATGGGATTTCATAAAGGAAAACATACGGTAGAAAACAAAAGTCCAAAACAGGCTTATAGAATTATTTAGCTCTTCATACTGCCGTTTGTAGCAGATCTGTAGCAAATCACTTCAATTTAACGAATCATCGTTCTAAAAAACGAAAAGTCGTCATGCATCACACGCAGGGGGGCTGGGGTTCGAGTCCCTAATTCTCCACTCAAAAATCCGTTGTCAGATGACAACGGATTTTTTTGTTTATCTGCATCTTGCCTCCCGGCAGAAAAGACGGTACAATAAAACAAAGCACAGCAGGGGGCGGGCGAGATGGAGAAACTGGAAGCGAAGCTGAAAGCAGTAGACTGGGCCGTGCGGGATGTACTCGTCGGCACCATGCGCAGCCTGCAGCAGCTGGATATTTGCCGGAAGGACTGCTTTTATTACATCCCCGCAGAGCGCCTGCAGGACAGCGATTTTCCTGTCCGCTACGTGGCTCTTTACCAGTCGCAGTATGTGTTCGGCGCACAGGCAGGTGTCCGGTACTACGGCGAAGTCACGAAATGCAGCGCCGTCCGCCGGAGCGCGATCACAGAGGTCAGCCCCCGGAGAGGGACGGAAGGAAACTTTTATTACCGCTTCGACATCCGGGAATGGAAGCAGCTGAACCGGCCCATCGAGGCCAAAGAAACGGGCTTTGTAAGGGATTTTACCAACCTGTTCCTGCTGGAGCACAGTGTCCAGACGCCGGAACTCTGGCTCCGCACGGAAGAGGAATACCGCCTTTGTTCGGCCCTGAAGCGGGCTGTCTGGGGCGACACCATCAACGAACCGGACAACGGTCTTGCATTTGAATTCCGGGGCTTCACCGTAAGCTTTGCGGAGGGGAAAATTTTCGTTTCAGACGAAGGCCGCGCTTTTGCGCGGTATGAGATCTCGCATTTTTTGCAGGATCCCGGCGCTGTGGTCCGGGGCATCCGAAGAGAATGCCTCCGGAGGGATTCCATGAGGGAACTTTCGAAGATCTGAATCGTTCCTTCTATTTACTTCTGCACTCCTGCGGCGCACTGCTCGATGAACTGCTTGGCGACGCGGGGGCTGCGGCCTCCGGCACGGATGGCGAAGGCTTCGGCCTTGGTCAGCAGCTCGTCGTGGGGCATCTCGATGCCGTGCTGTTTGGCAAGCTCGGTGAGGATGACCTCGAACCGGGCTTTCTCAGGCCGCTGGAAGGTGACGGTGAGGCCGAACCGGGCCGAAAGGCTCATCAGCTCCTGACGGGTGTCGGCCTCGTGGATGTCATCGCCGGTGCGGTCGGAGAGGGTCTCCTTGATGAGGTGGCGGCGGTTGGAGGTAGCGTAAACGGCGATGTTCCGGGCTCTGCCGCCCACGCTGCCCTCGAGGATGGCTTTCAGGGCCGCAAAGTTGTCGTCGTTGGCCGTGAAGCTCAAATCGTCGATGAAGAGGATGAACTTCAGCGGGTTCGCGGCCAGCTTGTCCATCAAATCGGGGATCTGATAGAGCTGGTTCTTCTTGACTTCCACGAGGCGCAGGCCGTCGGCGGCGAACTCGTTGGCGATGGCCTTGACGGTGCTGGACTTGCCCGTACCGGCGTCGCCGTAGAGCAGAACATTGTTGGCGGGCATCCCGGCCAGCAGGGCGCGGGTGTTGGCGATGACCTTCTCCCGCTCCTGCTCGTAGCCCGGCAGCTCGTCGAGGCGCTGGGGGTCGGGGTAGCGCACCGGCACCAGTTGGCCGTTCTCGACCGTGAAGACGTGGTGCTTGGCGAACATTCCGTAGCCCTTTTTGCCCACCTCGCTCATCCGCTGGGTGTAGGCGGCGTGGAGGTCGATGTCCTTCGTCTCCCACCGGGGCAGGAAAGGCAGCTTGTCGGCGGAACCGGCGGCGTCCAGAAGCTCGTCCAGCGTCAGGCTGCACAGCTGCCGCAGGAAGTCCAGCTCATTGTCCAGTGCAGTCTGCAAGACGGGCGGCACTTCGCTGACAGCCGCCTGCCGGACACAGACCGTCTCGGCTTCGAGGACGGCGGCGGAAAGGTATTCGCCGAAATTGGTGGTGTGCTCGAAGAGGGCTGCTTCGAAGGAAGCGGCCGCGTCGCACACGGCTCCCGTGCTCTGGGGGGCAGCGGCCATCCGGTCGGTGAGGTCAACCAATTTTGCAATGACGTCATCGTCCAGCAGGGCGCGGAAGATGACCAGCCCGTGGAGCCGGGCGTTCCATTCTGTGAGGTTCATAATATCCCTTTCTATGATATAATTGGCTCTCCCTTTGGGAGAGCTGGCGCGGGAGCGCCTGAGAGGGCAAGCACTGTGCGATAAAGCTGACCGCACAGCGATAGGCAGGCTCTTTGTCAGAGTGATACGATCGCTGAGCTTGTGTGGCTTTGCCAGCGGCCTTGCCCTCTCCGTCATCGCAAGCGATGACACCTCTCCCAAAGGGAGAGGCTATGCTTTAAGTAAAGTCGGTTACTCAGAATTATACAGCGATGTAAGGCCCTGCGCAAGATGGTGTTTAATTATCTTCATGTTTGCCATGATTCACGTTACAAATCGTCGATTGACAACGGCCCGATTTATAGTATAATTGACCCAACAAATGCACAGATGGGAAAAAGTAACGCAGGATACCCGCTTTTCAGAGAGCTGCCGGACGATGCAAGGCAGCAGGCGGCCCGGCGCGGAATCCTCCCGGAGCAGCCTGCTGAAGGACGATATATGGGACGTCTGCTAAGCAGAGCCGGTGGCGGCCGTTAGAGCGCAGGGCTTTGTTGGAAGCCCGTGAGAGGGCGCGGAAAGCGTCAACGAGAGTGGTACCGCAGAGAGTTTTGGATTGATTCCAGGTCTTTGTCTCTTGGATAAGGAGACAGAGACCTTTTGTTTATCAGGTATCGGGTACTGTCTCTGAGAGTGTTTGGGAAAAAAGTGTATAAAGTGGAAAATGGAAACGGAAACAGGAGAAACTCGCCATGCAGTTGAACGGTTCTCAAATCTTTGTGGAGGTGCTCTGTGAGCAGGGGGTGGACACCCTCTTCGGCTACCCCGGCGGCGCAGTGCTGAACCTCTACGACGAGCTGTACAAAAACGCCGACCGCATCACCCATGTGCTGACTGCCCACGAGCAGGGCGCATCCCACGCGGCGGACGGCTACGCCCGTGCAACGGGCCGCACCGGCGTGGTGCTGGCCACCAGCGGCCCGGGCGCAACGAACCTCGTCACCGGCATCGCCACCGCCTATATGGACTCTGTGCCGATGGTGGCCTTCACCGGCAATGTGACCACGGCAGGTCTGGGCAAGGACGGCTTCCAGGAAGCCTACATCGAGGGCATCACGATGCCCATCACCAAGCACAACTTCACGGTGCGCCGGGTCGAAGACCTGGCCGACACCATGCGTGCGGCTTTCCGCATCGCCCAGAGCGGCCGCAAAGGGCCGGTGCTGGTGGACATCCCGAAGGATGTCACTGCTGCGGTGTGTGAGTTCACCCCGAAAAAGCCGGAGCCCATCCGCACCGTGACCACCTTCAACGAAGAGCAGGTCAAGTGGGCGGCAGAGATCATCAACGGCGCACAGCGCCCGCTGGTCTACTTCGGCGGCGGCGTCCGCTCGGCGGCCAGCTGCCAGCCCCTGCGTGACCTTCTGAAAAAAGCTGAGATCCCGGCCACCTATACTCTGATGGCCGCAGGCGTCGTGCCTTACGGCGACCCGATGAACATCGGCATGGTGGGTATGCACGGCTGCTACACCTCGAACCGGGCGGTGGCCGACTGCGATGTCCTTATTGCGGTGGGCGCCCGCTTCTCCGACCGCGTGGCCCTGAACCCCAAGACCTTCGCCAGGAACGCGACCATCATCCAGATCGACATCGACGCCAGCGAGCTGGGCAAAAATGTGGATGTTGACCTTGCCATCGTGGGCGACGCCGCCTATGTGCTGAACGCCATGCTCCCGATGATCGAGGACAAGAAGCATCCCGACTGGATAAAGATGATCCACGAGTGGCAGGCACAGGATTACCACCCGGTATCCGACGCCTCCCGCCTGATGCCCCATCAGGTCATCGGCGAGGTCTGCAACCAGTGCGGCCCCGAGGCGGTCTACGTCACCGATGTGGGCCAGCACCAGATGTGGGCGGCACAGTACATCCGCCACACCAAGAGCCGCGGCTTCATCACCAGCGGCGGCCTCGGCACCATGGGCTTCGGTTACGGCGCAGCCATCGGCGCACAGATGGCGCTGGGCCGCGACCAGCGGGTGGTCATGTTCACCGGCGACGGCTCCTTCCACATGAACCTCAACGAAGCCTGCACTGCTGTCAGCTACGAGCTGCCCATCATCACCGTCATCTTCAACAATCAGGTGCTTGGCATGGTGCGCCAGTGGCAGACCGCTTTCTATGGCAAGCGCTTCTCCCAGACCGACCCCCACCGCAAGACCAACTTCGTCAAGCTGGCCGAGGGCTTCGGCCTCAAGGGCTACCACTGCGAGAACCTTGCTCAGTTCCAGGAGGCATTCGCCGACGCTCTGAAGCAGAAAGGCCCCACCTGGATCGAATGCATGATCGACAAGGACGAAAAGGTCCTGCCCATGATCCCCGGCGGCGGCGACATCAACGACATCATCATGAAATAAGGAGGACACAGCGACATGGAATCCAATCAGCGCAGGGTCATCAGCCTGCTGGTGGACAACCAGAGCGGCGTTCTGGCCCGGGTGTCCAGCCTGTTCTGCCGCAGAGGCTTCAACATCGACAGCCTGACCGTTTCGGCCACCAACGACCCCACCGTCAGCCGCATCACCGTTTCCGTCTCGGGTACCGAAAAGGAGCTCCAGCAGCTCATCCTCCAGACCGAGCGTCTGGAAGTCACCCGTCAGGTCTTCGTACTCAACGAGTCCACCGCTCTCGAGCGGGAGTTGCTCCTGCTCAAGGTGATGGCAAATGTCGCCAACCGCGCAGAGCTGCGGGAGATCGCCGGTATCTACAAGGCAAAGATCATCGACCTGTCGCCCGACAGCATGGTCTTTGAGCTGACGGGCCGTCCCGAGAAGATCGACGCCTTCTTGAAGCTCATGGCGGACTATCAGATCCTGGAGCAGTGCCGCACCGGCGTCACCGCCCTCGAGCGCGGCGGGATGCATCAGCATATGCAGAAGCCCGCGCAGGAGGTAAGAGAGGCACAGTTCCCGCTGCCTGGCACACGGTGCCGCTAATTTGCTTTTCCACTCCCCGGTGAGCGAAAAATATACGATGCTTATCATTCATCTTATACTGAAATAAGTAAAAAACAAAAGGAGAACAACTACCATGGCGATCAAGAAATACTACGATTCCGACTGCAACCTCGGCGTGCTGGACGGCAAGACCGTCGCTGTCATCGGCTTCGGCAGCCAGGGCCACGCACATTCCGAGAACCTCGCTGAGAGCGGCGTCAATGTCGTCGTCGGCCTGCGCAAGGGTTCTGCTCACTGGGAAAAGGCTTCTGAGTTCGCTGCAACTCATCCCAACTTCAAGGTCATGGAGGTCGAGGAGGCTGCCAAGGCCGGCGACGTCGTTATGATGCTGGTCCCCGATGAGCTGTGCGCTGACATCTACAACAAGCAGGTCGCTCCCTACATGACCGAGGGCAAGGCTCTGGCTTTCGCACACGGCTTCAACATCCACTTCAAGACCATCACCGCTCCCAAGAATGTTGACGTCATCATGATCGCTCCCAAGGGTCCCGGCCACATCGTCCGCCGCCTGTACACCGAGGGTGAGGGCTGCCCCTCTCTGATCTGTGTCGAGCAGGACTTCACCGGCAAGGCGAAGGACATCGCTCTGGCATACGCTTCCGGCATCGGTGCCGGCCGTGCCGGCATCCTCGAGACCACCTTCAAGGAGGAGACCGAGACCGACCTGTTCGGCGAGCAGGCTGTCCTGTGCGGCGGCGTCTGCGAGCTCATCCACGCTGGCTTCGACACTCTGGTCGAGGCCGGCTACGAGCCCGAGATGGCCTACTTCGAGACCTGCCACGAGATGAAGCTCATCGTTGACCTCATCAACGAGGGCGGCTTCTCCAAGATGCGTTACTCCATCTCCAACACCGCTGAGTACGGCGACTACCGCACCGGCAAGCGCCTCATCACCGCTGAGACCCGCAAGGAGATGAAGAAGGTCCTGACCGAGATCCAGGACGGCACCTTCGCTTCCGAGTTCCTGACCGAGATGAGCCCCAACGGCGGCCGCAAGGTCCACTTCCTCGCTCAGCGCCGCATGGAGGCCGAGCACCCCATCGAGAAGGTGGGCGCAGAGCTGCGCAGCATGATGAGCTGGCTGAAGAAGTAATGAACTCCCCCAGTCGCCTGCGGCGACAGCCCCCTCAAAGAGGGAGCCTTTTGTCTGACCGCAGCGTGAAGCCTCCCTCCGTGAGGGAGGTGGCATCGCGCAAGCGATGACGGAAGGAGTTCAGCCAAAAGCTGCTTTTAAAACTAAGAAAGGCTCCCTCCTTTGGGAGGGGGTCTTTTGTTATAAGGAAAAGAGGAACAAACCATGAGAAGTGACAACGTGACCAAAGGCTCGGAGCGCGCGCCCAACCGAAGCCTGTTTTACGCCCTGGGCTACACCCCGGAAGAGCTGGACCGCCCCCTTATCGGTGTGGTGAGCGCCTACAGCGAGATCGTCCCCGGCCACATGAATCTGGATAAGATCGCCGACGCCGTCAAGGCAGGCGTCCAGATGGCAGGCGGCACCCCCATCCTCATCCCGGCCATCGGCGTCTGCGACGGCATCGCCATGGGCCATGTGGGCATGAAGTACAGCCTCGCTTCCCGCGAGCTGATCTGCGACAGCGTGGAGACTATGCTGATGGCTCATCAGCTGGACGGTCTGGTGCTGGTGCCGAACTGCGATAAGATCGTTCCCGGCATGGTCATGGCCGCTGTCCGCATGGATGTGCCTGCCGTGGTCTGCTCCGGCGGCCCCATGCTGGCCGGCACCTACGGCGGCGAGGAAGTCAGCCTTTCCAAGATGTTCGAGGCTGTGGGCGCTTATAAGGCCGGCATGATCACTGACGAGCAGCTGGAAGACTGCACCTGCAACTGCTGCCCCAGCTGCGGCAGCTGCTCCGGCATGTACACCGCCAACAGCATGAACTGCCTGTGCGAGGCCATCGGCATCGCACTGCCCGGCAACGGCACCATCCCCGCCGTCTACTCCAAGCGGCTGCAGCTGGCAAAACACGCCGGTATGGCCGTCATGGATATGGTGAAGAAGGGCATCACCGCCCGCCAGATCATCAACGAGCGCTCCATCCGCAATGCGCTGACCTGCGATATGGCGCTGGGCTGCTCCACCAATACCGTTCTGCACCTGCTGGCCATCGCCTACGAGGCCGGTGTGCCCATCGACCTGAAGCTTTTCAATGAGATCAGCGCCAGGACCCCGAACCTCTGCCATCTGGCCCCCGCAGGCCCCACCCACATGCCCGACCTCTACGCCGCCGGCGGCATCCCCGCCGTGCAGGCAGAGCTGGCCAAGAAGGGGCTGCTGGACCTGGATGTCCCCACCGTCACCGGCAAGACCCTCGGCGAGAACATCAAGGGCGCTCACATCCTGAACGACAAGGCCATCCGTCCCATCGATGCTCCCTATTCTCAGACCGGCGGTCTGCAGATCTTGTGGGGCAACATCGCCCCCGATGGCTGCGTCGTCAAGCGCAGCGCCGTGGCCCCCGAGATGCAGGAGCACTCCGGCCCGGCCCGCGTCTTCAACAGCGAGGAAACGGCCATCGCCGCCATCTATGCGGGCAAGATCGTCCCGGGCGACGTGGTGGTCATCCGCTACGAAGGCCCCAAGGGAGGCCCCGGTATGCGTGAGATGCTCAACCCCACCTCCGCTCTGGCCGGCATGAAGCTGGACAAGACCGTGGCCCTCATCACCGATGGCCGCTTCTCCGGCGCTTCCCGGGGCGCTGCCATTGGCCACGTCAGCCCGGAGGCCGCTTCCGGCGGCCCCATTGGCCTTGTTGAGGAAGGCGATACCATCCACATCGACATTCCCAACGCCAGCATCACGCTGGAAGTGCCCGATGAGGTGCTGGCCCAGCGCAAGGCAAAGTATGTCGCTCCCGAGCCCAACATCAAGACCGGCTGGCTGAGCCGCTACGCCCGCATGGTCACCAGCGCAAACCTCGGCGCAGTGCTGAAGTAAGGCGCATTTTCCGCAACACCAAAGCATCCCCTGCAGGGCCCGGCCGGGCAATGGCCGGAAAGGCTGCAGGGGATGCTTTTTTGTTTTGGCCGGGGCGCAAAAAAGCCCCGGGCCGCAGGGCTCCGGGGCAGGGGGGAGAGGTTTACTTCTCCATGATGGCCACACAAAGGGCATAGGTGCGGCCCTTGACGGTTTTGTGAGTGACTGCGATTTTTATGGTGGTAACGGAGGCGGGCTCAAAAGGGCTACCAGTGATGATGAGAGCTATCTGCGAGTTGTTCAAATTCGTGATTTCCATGAACGGGGTTTTGACATCCGTGACATCCGCCGCAGAGAAGGAGATTTGGACGGCGGACTGGTAGGGGCTCAGGATGCCCGTCAGGGTCTCTTTGGCGGCGTTGGTAAGGGCATCCTTACCACTGTTATCTTTGGTGATCCAGTTTTCATCAAACAGGGGGGCGATCTCACGGCTGAGCTCGGGGACCTGATAGCTGACGGAGATGCTATTGGTGTTGTTATAATAATTAGCAAACGACGACTTTAAGGACTCTGCAAAACCTTCAGCTATAGTACGGTTCAGAGATGTTGACTTGCCGCAGCCGGTGAGCAGGGCCAGAGCCATGACACCTGCAAGGATGAGGGCGAGAATTTTTTTGGCGGATTTCATATAAAAGACCTCCTTATCCGTTGTCAAACAAAATATTTCCTCC
>OLPD01000229.1_pt1 | contig 49264 bp, 45 predicted proteins | sample 1672111 | NCBI WGS metagenome assembly OLPD01 (sample SAMEA3136646, study PRJEB25190) | human gut metagenome
AAGAATATGGATTTGAAGAAATAGAGAAGGAGGTTAAAAAGATGTGTAATTTAGGGGAAATGATAGCCAGAGAAAATATAGAAAAAGGACATTCTATTGGGCTTGAACAAGGACAAAAATTGGAAAGAAGAAAGAAAAATATTGAATTAATAACAAATTTGATGAATAGCTTAAGTATTTCGTTTTCAAAAGCAGTTGAATTGTTAAAAGTTTCTGAAGATGAAGTTTTAGAAATAAAAAAATATTTTGAAGCTTAATGGTATTTGCTGGCAAGGACGATATTTTGTCCTTGCTTTTATTTTTGATGACAAAAAATAGATGTAAATAGCTAGAAATGATAACGTTTTTGGGAAATGCTTGTGATAAAATAAACATGAGGAAAAAGGAGATGTATTATGAATACTTATGAACATTTATTTACACCTATTAAAATAGGAAATACAACAGTAAAAAATCGTATTTTTATGCCACCTTTATCAACTAATCTTGCAGATAAAGGTTATGTAACAGATGCGTTAGTAAAGCACTATGCAGCTAGAGCAAAAGGTGGAGTAGGACTTATTGTAACTGAAGTTACAACTGTAGAACCTACATATACATATTTACCAGGAGATATGTCAATCTATGATGATTCTTATATTCCTGGATGGAAAAAACTTGTAGATGCAGTACATCAATATGATACTAAAATCTTATCACAACTCTTTCATCCAGCTTATATGGCTTTTCCAATTCCTGGGACACCACAATTGATTGCTCCTTCAAATGTAGGACCATATTATGCTAAAAGTGCCCCTCGAGAAGTAACAAAAGAAGAATTAAAAGTAATTGTTAAACAATTTGGTGAAGCTGCTTTACGTTTTAAAAAAGCAGGAGGAGATGGTGTAGAAATCCAAGCTGCTCATGCACATGGTTTATTAGGAGGATTTTTAACGCCTTTATATAATAAAAGAACAGATGAATATGGTGGAGATATTCATGGAAGATTACGTTTAACTTTAGAAGTTATTGAAGAAGTAAGAAAACAATGTGGTAGAGATTTTATCATTGATGTGCGTATTTCAGGAGATGAATACAGTGATGGTGGTTTAACACTTAATGATATGATCTATGTTTCTAAACAATTAGAAAAAGCAACCGTTGACTTTATTCATGTTTCTGGAGGAAATACCATTAAAAAAGGAAGTTCAATGCCAGCAAGTGGAACAGCTCCGGCACCACATAAACATGCAAGTGAAGAAATTAAAAAACATGTATCTATTCCAGTGGCAACAGTTTCGCGTATCAACGAACCTTGGGTAGCAGATGAGTTAATCGCTAATGGTGTTTGTGATGCGTGTATGATTGGTCGTCCTAATTTATGTGATAGTGAATTTGCGAACAAAGCAAAAGCAGGAAAAACAGATGAAATTAGACCATGTATTGGTTGTGGAAGATGTTTAACAGGAATTATGTTTGGTAAACCAATTAGTTGTACAGTCAATCCAGCTGTTGAAAAAGAAGAAATTGATGAAGCTCCTGTTAAGAAAAAAGTACTTGTTGTTGGTGGTGGACCAGCAGGAATGGAAGCTGCTTATGTCGCTAAAAAACGTGGACATGAAGTTGTTTTATGTGAACAAAGTGATCGTTTAGGTGGTCAATTAAATATTGCTTGTGTGCCTATTGGTAAACAAGAAATTACTAAAGTAGTTAAATATATGAAGAGCCAATTAACAGGTGTTGATGTTCGTTTAAATACAACTGTGACTAAAGAAATGATTGAAAATGAATTTAAAGATTATGAAATTATTACAACAGTAGGCGCAACACCTAAAGAAATTGCACCTTATAAAGTCTTTAAACAAACAATGACGGCTGATGATATTTTATCTGGTAAAAAATTCCCAGGTAGAAAGATCGTAATTATTGGTGGTGGTTCTGTTGGTTGTGAAACAGCAGATTATTTAGCACCATTGATTAATGATTTATTCCCTACAAATAGAGATATTACTTTAATTGAAATGACTAAAGGATTAATGACAGGGGAATCTGGAGCAACGAAATCATTGCTTACAAGACGAATGATGGAAAAAGGTGTGAAAATTGAATTAAATTCAAAGATCACTTATGTAGATGAAAATACTATTAAATATGAAAAGAATCATCAAGAATATGTTCTAGATGATGTTGATACATTAGTTTTTGCAGTTGGTTATAATCCAGTTGCTTCACCAATTGAAAATGCGCATTTAATTGGTGATTGTCAAAAAGTAGGAACATTAAAAGATGCTATTACAAATGCATATCAAATAACAAAGGAGATATAATAATATGAAACTATTAGAACCAATCCAAGTAGGGAAAATGACATTAAAAAACAGAATTATGTTTCCACCTCTTACAACAGGGTATGAAGAAAGAGATGGATCTATTGGTCAAAGAAGTTTAAGTTTTTATGAAAGATTAGCAAAAGGTGGAGCTTCTTATGTTGTTATTGGTGACGTAGCTCCTGTACGTACAGCATCACCAACACCAAAACTTTATAGTGAAGAACAAATACCAGCCTTTAAAAAACTTGCGGATACATTACATCAATATGATTGTAAAGTGGCTTTACAAATCTTCCATCCAGAATATGATGTTCCTGGTGTTGGAAAAATGATTATGGAAGCAGGAATAGCTCGTCAAAATGCGGCTAAAGCAAAAGCTGAAGGAAATGAAGAAGAAGCTGTAAAAAAAACTGAATTAGCACAAAAGCTTACGAAAGATGCTTATGCTAAATTACATCATGATATGCAACATTTTGTAAATGAAGCAACAGTTGAACAATTAAATCAAATTAAAGAAAGTATTGCGAGTTGTGCGCATAAAGCAATGCTTGCTGGTATTGATGCGATTGAAGTTCATGGCGATCGTTTGTTAGGTTCTTTATGTTCTGAAGTATTAAATCATCGAAGTGATGCATATGGTGGTTCTTTTGAAAATAGAATTCGTTATGCTTTAGAAGTTGTTAAAGCAATTAAAGAAGCTGCACCTGATTTAACAATTGAATATAAACTTCCAATTATTACTTTAAATAAAGATGGAAGTTTGAGAGGTAAAGGTGGTTTAAAAGAAGCTGAAGGAATTGCTTTTGCTAAAGAATTAGAAGAAGCAGGCGTTGACATGATTCAAGTAGCTCAAGCCAACCATACAGGAAATATGGGTGATACGATTCCGCCAATGGGAGATGTTCCTTATAATTGGACATTACCAGTTGCTAGAAAAGTTAAAGAAGTTGTTTCTGTTCCAGTAGCAACAGTAGGTAGAGTGGTAAGTGTAGAAGCTGGTGAAAAGATCTTAAATGATGGAGATGCTGATATGATTGGTTATGGACGTTCTTTATTAACTGATCCTGATATTGCTTTAAAAGTGAAAAAAGGTGAATGCATTCGAGAATGTTTAAACTGTAATAAAGGATGCGTTGATGCAATTCAAAATAGACAATACATTTCATGCGTTTTAAATGCTGAAAATGGAAATGAAGCAACTGTTTCAATTAAACCAACAAATAATCCTCAAAAAGTTGTTGTTATTGGTGGAGGAATTGCTGGGTTAGAAGCAGCAAGAGTTGCTGCTGTTAAAGGACATACGGTGACTTTATTTGAAAAAGCAGATCATTTAGGAGGACAAATCAATATTGCCTCTGTTCCACCAAGAAAAAATGAAATCTTAAGAAGTGTTGAATATTATCAAAAAGTCTTACCTACATTAAATGTAGATATTCATTTAAATGAAGAAGCAAAAGATATCAATAGTTATGATTATGCTATTATTGCTGTAGGGGCACATAATATGGAAATGCCAGTTCCTCATGATAACAGCAATATTGTTTCAAGTTGGGATGTTTTAAACGGACAAGAAGTTACTGGTGATTGTGTGGTTATTGGTGGAGGTTTAGTAGGTGCTGAAACTGCTGAATATCTAGCAAATAAAGGTCATCAAGTGACAATTGTAGAAATGATGGATAAAATTGCTGCTGGTGAATCTACAACTGTTTTACCATTAATGATGAAAGACTTTGCAGATCATAATGTAAAACAATTAGTGAATACAAAAGTAGATCATATTGAAAATAATATTGTTTATACAGCAAATGAACAAATCAAAGCTGATACAATTATTAATGCTTTAGGATCAAAGAAAAATATCTTTGATGATTCATCTATTACAATTCCTCATGTATGTGTAGGTGATTGTTCTGGTGAAAGAACTGCTGATATTGCAAGTGCTATTAGAACAGCTTATAAAGCTGCTAATGCTATAGATTAGTAAATAAATATAATATTTAGAAGTGTTACTTAGTTATCTAGGTAACACTTTTTTGTGCAAAAAATGCATATAAAACACGACATTCACGTACGAAAAGTAGCCGTTCGTGAACGAAAATAGGAAACAGAGGGAGGAAGTTATATAATAATATTAATATTTATATTTTATAACAAATAATAAAAGAAGTAAATTTTTATTATTAACTTATTTTTGAATATAAAAGAGAGGAGATTGGAAAAATGGATGACAAATATATAGGAACAAGAAATAATAAAATAAATATAAGTAAAGATGATCCTGATTTAGTTTCATATTTAAAAGAAAGAGCTTCAGTTACAGATGCAGATATTAGACTTTATCTTAGAGAGGTAAATTTTCATTGTCCTCTATGTGGTAAAGATTTACAAAGAAAAAGTCAAAAAAAAAGAAGTGTAAAATTATTTGAAATAGCACATATCTATCCCAATAGCCCTACTGTAGAACAATATTTGGAATTAAAAGGCCTAGAACGTTTAGGAGATAATTCAGAATCTTTTGATAATAAAATAGCTTTATGCAAGGACTGTCATAGCACACAAGATTATCATACAACAAATGAAGATTATTTAAAGTTAATAAAAAATCCAAATTTGTCAAAAAAAATATTGAAAAGACACAATGAATTAAAAAGTAAAAAAGATGAATTGGAAATGAAAAATGATGCATATAACAAATTTATAGAATTAAAAAATAATGAATCTATTGATAAAAAAAGAGTATCAAATATAAAAGATCAACAACTATCAATTCTTTCAAGTAAAATTAATATAGAAATGAATAGATTGAATAATATAATTTATAAGGAAGAAAATAATGTACCAATTTTAAGTTTTTCAAAAAAAAATTATAGTTTTGCAACACCTGAAAATACAGGTACAGGTATAGCTTATAAGGGATTGGTTATATTTGATATTTCTGTTCTGAATTTGACTAATTTACCTATTATAGTGCATGACTCATTTGTTTTAAAACAAATATCGGATAAAGCATTTGAAAAAATATTAGAATTGTATATTAAAAGTGAAAAACAAGTAATAATAGTTATTGATAAAAAGAACTCGTATACAGATGAGACACAAAAAATATTAGATGAAAGTGTTATTTTAAATTTAGGTTCTAATGGAAATGAACTTTTTGGAAAATCGTGGGGATAGACTATGTGTTAAATTATGAATTTAAAGGTATAAAAGATAAATTATATGATGACTTGAATAGATTAATTAAAGCATTAGAAATTTATTTGTATCAGTATGTTAATAAAATAAATTGTGAAAAAAATTACCAGATATACAAAAAATAATTGCCAAGGAGGAAATATGTAAAATATAAAGTTTTAATTATACGAATACAATAGAAAGAGTATATATAGATAAATCTAATATGGATATTGTCTTTATACATGATAAAGCAAATAAAGATTTGGAAATTGAAAAAATAATATGGTTTTGGGAATTGATGAATTTCTTCCGGTCGAAAAGCAAAATCTAAATGTTGAATTTGTGGAATTTAAAAAGTTTTATCAAAGAATATATAAAGAGACAGGATGTAAGTATAAAAATTGGGTTGATGAAATAAAAAGTGAGTATTCATTATATGTGAGAATAATAACGAAAACGGATTTTTGTATGATGAGGCTATGATATGCAAAAATTGTAAAAAACACAATTTATATATTTTTGGACACTCATTAGATGTTACAGATAGAGATATATTAAGAGACTTAATATTGAATGATAATGTAAGTACAACTATTTTTTATCATAATAAGGAAAATATGGGAAAACAAATTACTAATTTAGTAAAAGTAGTTGAAGTAAATGAATTGATAGGAAGAACGGGAGGAAGTACTAGAACAATAAAATTTAAGTTACAAAAAAATTTAGTATAGATTTTTAATATTAACATTTTTAAAAGGAGGATATTATTATGAAATTTGATAGAATAAATGTTAATCGTTTGGATGATATAGGTTATGTGATTGATAAAGAAAAATTTTTAAAGTTTGTTAATGATTTCAGGATTATTGGTGTTCATTGGTCTCAACCTACAAATATTAGTGCTAGTTATTTTTTAAGATTATTACAAGATGGCTCAAAAGCACGAGCACGTGGATTTGGAAAACAATCATATATTGAAAATGATGAATCATCAAATCAATTAAGTGAATTTTACGATAAATTATTTGATCACGGAGCATTATGGAAATTAGAAAATGGTAGAGTAATTTGTACAGCAATGCCATATAGTGATGAAAAAATTGTGCTTGATGAATTTGAAAGATTGAAGAATAAATGTGAATATCCCGATAACGTGATATTAAATTTCTTAGATGAAAAATATAAATTTAGAAAAAATGGCGATATTATGGTTGTTATTTCGTTTGATGAAATTTAGATTAAAAATATTATTTTTTAAACAACTTAAATACTATAAAAATTTATGAAAAAAGCAATCTAAATAATCAAATACTTTAGTAAAAAATCACTTTAAAATATCTGATACTTTTTAAAGAGGAAAATTAGATAAAGCAATTTCTGATTTTCCTCCTTTTATTTTTCTATTTTACTTTTTATAGTTTACTCTAGAATTGCCTATACATTTGGAATTTATCCATGTAAAAGAGTTGAGTATTTCTTTTTTTATGTCCAAACGTTTTTGTAATATTATTTTTAATGTAAGCGCCAAATAAAATAGTGTATTTAAAGAAGTCGATTGAATTGATATAATAATCAATTTAGTCGGCTTTTATTTCAAATTCTTCTTTTATTTCTTCACTCCATGGTAAGAACCAATCCAATTTCTTTGGATCTTCAACCAGATCTTGTTGAGGTAAATAATCCAGAATGAATTCAATATAATCATATGGATTAAGTTTGTTGGCTTTAGCTGTTTCAATCAAGCTGAATACTGCTGCACTTGCTTCAGCTCCTTTAGTAGAAGTTGAAAACAGCCAGTTCTTTCGACCAACTGTAAATGGTCTGATTGTACGTTCATCTAATGAATTTGTCATAGGTACAAGACCATCTTCCAAAAATGAACGTAGTCCTGCCTCGTAATTCAAGGCATATTGTATAGCTTTTCCTATCTTAGAAGCTGTTAACACCTTGTTTTGGTTATATTTGCACCATAAAAAGAAGTCATCAACTAATGGCTTTGATTTTTCTTGACGTATTTTTGCCTTTTTATCTGGTGATAATGTTTCGATTTGTTTTTCTATCGCAAACAGTCTGGCTATTTTTTCAACAGCTGTATTTGCGAGTGTATCTGATGCATTCTTCATATCTACAGGCAAAGCATCATAGAATTTCCTTCTGGCATGTGCCCAACAGTAAGCATTAGTCACACCATCTATATGGTTATATCCATAATAACCATCAGTGATGATAGTACCACCAAATCCTTTCAAAAATTCTTGAGGATTGGTTGCTTTTCTGTCAGGTCTGTAATCAAATATCTTAACAGGTCTTTTGCTTTCTTTGATACTTGAATATACCCACATATACGATTTGGAAGTAGCCTTCTTACCTGGTTCATTCAATACCTGAACTGGCGTTTCATCACAATGTATGTGTGATTCCTTCATCATCAGTTCGTGCATCCTGTTTACCAATGGAATGAAATATTCCTTGGCGGCAATGATGATCCAGTTAGCCATGGTTGTTCTTGACAGCTCCATTCCTAATCGTTTCCATTCTGATTCCTGTCTGTATAAAGGCATATGATTTACATATTTATCGATAATCACTTGTGACAGTACACTTGGCGATGTATATGAGTGTGGAACAACTGGTTGAGGTGTCCCTGCTTTAAGCATTACTGCCTTTCCTTTTTTTCTGCAGTTGCGACATTCATATATTTTTCGATAAATATCTTTTACATAGAGTTTGGCTGGTTCATAAATAACTTAATGTCTTACAAATTCTTCATCCACATAAGACAGCTTTGAACCGCATTCATCACATACTCTGTCTTTTTCATCAATATCATAAACTTTTTTTACATGTTTAAGATTGTCTAATTTGATATCAATTTTCCCTTTTTGTTTCTTTTTGGCTCTAGTATATGAGATATCTTCAAGCAGTTCAGGTTCACATTCATTTTCTGCTTCATCAAAAAGAGAAAGCTGATCCATAGAATGTGCTATCTTTTCACTCTTGGTACCAAACAGCTTTCTCTTTAAATAGGCATTTTCTTCACGCAAAAGTTCATTGTTGTTTTTTAAGTATTCATTTTCAGCTTTCAAACTGTCAATCGTACTGTTCAAAGATGCAATTGTAGCTTTCAATTCTTCAATAGAATGTGACAGATTTGCCATTACCAAAGCTAAATTTTCAACTGTATCAGCCATCAAAAGCACCTCCATTTCATACATCTATTATACCATAAACAGGCATATCTTCCTATGAAATCAAGGCTTTACAGTACAACTTGTGGATAACTTTTCTGAATGGTTTTGGGCTGTACGATAGAGAGTCCTTCAAGCAGCCATCTGAACTGTTGATGGGTTATTTCTCGTGCTTCAGATTCATCTCTTGGCCATTTGAATTTACCATTTTCAAGTCTTTTATAAAGTAATACAAAACCATCACCTTCCCAGTACAGAGCCTTCATGGTTCTTGTATTTCTACCACAAAACAGAAACACAGAATTGGAAAATGGATCAAGCTTGAAGTTCTGTTGAACGATAGCTGAAAGACCATCGATCTGTTTGCGCATATCTGTATAGCCAACAGCTATATAGATATGTTCTGCTTTTGAAATATCACCAATCATAACAATGACTTCAAAAGAGGCTCAATACTTTGGTAAGGTGTATCTGAATCGAGTTCAATTTTGATGCTTCCTTTGATAATGATAATTTTTTCATTATTATACGGTGGCTTGTCAACAGAAACAAAGGACACTTCATTCTTACTGCTGCTTTCATTTATCTGATCACATAAAACATTTCTGATTTTTTGTTGATAATTATAATAAGTAGACGCCTTGATATTGTTTTTGTCACAGAAATCTTTAACAGATAAACCACTTTCCTTGCATTCTTTGATTTTAAAATACCAGAATTTATATTTTTCATTTTCAGTAAGTTCTTGTACTGTCATCATATAGTCTCTCTTCCTTTCCATATAGTTTTTGGAGAATATAAAAACTACAATATAGTTTATGGAGTATCCACATTCTATATTGTAGTTCTTAGAGTTCTATATTTTTATCCACTATTTTATTTGGCGCTTATATTATTTAGTAGGTTCTTATAAATATATGAGATTGATAAAATGCTATTAAATTTTTTCTGACGATTTTTTTACTTCATTATCATTTAATTGTTAAATGATATCATTAGATATTTATCATAGTTCTTTCTTGAACATATGATAAAATAAATTAAAGAATAAATATGTTTGCAATGAAATTTAAATTTGCATTGTTTAATAATATAATCATAACAATTTTTCTATATTTTTTAAAAATTTAGGAGATATAGATGTATTTTTGTTTAGAAGACTATCATATGCACCTGATAAATATTGATTTTTAATATTTGTTGTTTGTGCAATTTTTTTATTAAATTCATCGATACATTTTATATTTTTTATACCATTTTCATTCTTATAAATAATGTAAATATTTTCTTTAGATATTTTATTTTCAATATCATATGTAGAATTTGTTTCCATTAGTAAAGTATTATGACTAGTAACAATGAGTTGACCTTTTGATGCTGAAAAGATTGTATTTAATAAGTTAAAAGATAATAAATCATGTAAGCCCATGTCAAATTCATCTAAAATAACTACATCTCCTTTTATGGATAAAATAATGAATGGAATCAAATTAAATAAATACTTAATTCCAGTTGATTCATTTTCAAAATCAATTTCACGGATTTTGTTATCAATATTTTTTTTGATTTTTAATCTATATTTAATTTTATTTTTTATGAGTTTTCTTTCATAGTAAATGCTTTCAATATCATCAAATATTGATTTACAAATTTCGTTTAAAATTAATTCCATTTTATCAAGAAATGATTCGTTATTTTTGTCAATTTTCCCAGAAGATGAAACTGTTAGATAGTCATCATCTTTATTATTTACTGATAAAAAAGCATCATTATTTTTTGTTGAAATTCTAATATGACAAGAGTAAGAATGAATAAACTTAAAAAAAGAATTAAAATTTTCAGTGAATTTAAAACTAGTATTAATGAATTTTTTTGATTTATTATTTAACTCGTGAAGTAATATAGATAAAAATGAGTGTTTTCCCCAATATTCATTACATACATCTTTAAAGTTATTTATGATAGATGCATCTTCAAAAATATAATTACTGAGTTGCATTTCATCAGGTGTGATATCAAAATATAAACCTTTATTCTTTTTTAAAACAAATTCTAGACGTTCGTGAATTATTTCCTCATTACCAATTTCTAATAAGTACACTCCATGTTTGTTATCAATTACAAAGCCAAATTCAAGAGACATCGGCGCAGTAGTATCAACCATTTTATATGTTTTTATAAGAGTTTCTATATCTTTTAAATTCTTTTTTAACATAGTAATAATTTCTTCTGGTGGAAGATCCTCTAAATCATTAGAACTAATTATAGAATCCATTATTTCTTTAGCATTAAGTGTATTTAATGATTCTTGTAGCATATAGAATGCAGAAGCCAGATTTGATTTACCATAACCATTAGGGCCAAAAACAACCGCAAGTTTTTTTGCTTCACCTTTTTTATTGGTTATGTCAAATTTTACATCTGAATATGATTTAAAATTTTTGAGCTTTACATATTCAAACATTCCTTTCATTTTTTTTCCTCCATTTCTTATATAATATATATTATAAGTAAAAAAGTGTCAAATTATAATTAAGTTTTTCATTTATTGGGAATAAAATATTCTAAATAGGTGCAAAAGTTGTTGACTAATAAATAAAATAGTAATATTATGTATTTAGCAAATGAGGCTATTGAGTGCCAAAGCCAGTTTGCTTATAAGTATAAATTAATGGAGAGGAGGTAGTTATATGACAGTTCATCATGGTGGCAAAGTTGGAAAAGCAGGGAGAACTCTTTCGTCATCTAAATCAAGTAAGAAAGCTAAATCAACAGCTGGTAAAATTTTAAATAATCATAAACACGAAAAACATTAATTTCTAAAAAATATTTAAATATTTTTTTATAAAAGTGAATTTTGATTTGATAATAATAGCTATTAACAACTAAATTGTAATTTAAAAAATATTATTAAAAATAATTTGTAAAGGTAATTCGACTCTTTTACAAATACTATATAAGGGGGATAGATAATGAAGAAAGCATTAATTGTAGGTTTAAATGATTATCCAAATTGTAAATTGAAATGGTGCAATAATGATGCATATGAATTTAAAAAAATGATTGAAACAAATGAAGATGGTTCTTTGAATTTTGATGTAAAATCAATTGTAGGTTCTTGCTGTCACAATGATTTGGATGATGCGATAAAGGATTTATTTTCAGATGAAGCGGACATAGCATTGTTATATTTTTCGGGACATGGTTCAAACAAGAATGGAGGTTATCTTTGTACAACTGATTATAATGTAGTATTAGGAGTGAAAATGACAGATATATTAAAGTATGCAAATGAGTCAAAATGTAAAAATAAAGTAATTATATTAGATTGTTGTTTTGCTGGAAAAATGGGCGAAGCAGAATTGCTGAATAATAATTCTATTTTAAGTAACGGAGTAACAATTATTGCAGCTAGTCAACCTTGGCAAACATCTTCTGAAATGAGTGGAATTCAACATGGAGTATTTACTGAATTGCTTATTCAAGGGTTAAAAGGTGGAGCGGCAGATATAAGAGGAAATATAACACCAGCAAGTTTATATTCCTTTGTTGATCAATCATTAGGTGCTTGGGAACAACGTCCAGTTTTTAAAGCAAATATTTCTCAATTTTTGCCTTTAAGAAAAGTTAATGCAAAGGTTTCTGAATCGATTTTAAGGAAGTTAACAAATTATTTTAAGGAACCAACGGATGAATTTCAATTAGATCCTTCTTTTGAATTTACTAATGATCCTCAAGAAGAGCATAAAGTTATTAAGCCTTATGCAAATAAAGAGAATGTAGCAAAATTTAAAGAACTTCAATTATTTGAAAGCATAGGTTTAGTTGAACCGGTTGGAACTGATCATATGTATTTTGCAGCGATGGATTCTAAAACATGTAAATTAACAGCATTGGGTCATCATTATTGGAGATTATCGAAAAATAGACGTTTTTAAGTAATAGTAAGGAGAATATTAATGAAAAAAATATTTATTTCACATAAAGATGTCGATTCAAAACAAGCAATATTAATAAAAAAAGAATTTCAAAAATATAATATAGATGCTTATTTAGATGTTCTAGACTCAAACATAATAGATGATGGTGAAATATTAACAAAACATATTAGAAAACAATTAAATGATTGTACAGATATAATTGTTCTTATTTCAAAAGAAACAAAAAAATCATGGTGGGTGCCTTTTGAAGTTGGTATGTCTGCTCAAATAAATATGCCTACAGTGATTTTTCTAAAAGATGATGCATTATTGCCTGATTATTTAAGTTATTGGCCTATATTGAAAACTGAAAGGGATATTGAAAAGTATGTGATAGCTCAAAAGAAAACAAAAGAACAATTACCAAAAGAAATAGATTATTGGTTTGAAAATACTCAAAATAAAAGAAGTATTGAAACGGAACTATTTTATGAAAATTTAAAAAAGGAGTTGAGATGATATTATGATTTACAATGTTTTTATTAGTCATTCTTGGACTTATAGTGATAGTTATGAAAAATTATTAAATTTATTAAATTCGGATTACACTTTTAATTATAAAAATTACTCTGTTCCAAAGAATAATCCAATACACAATGCACCATATGATTATCAATTAAAAAATGCTATCCAAGAAAAAATGAAACATGCTAGTTGTATATTAATATTAGCTGGTGTATATTCTACCTATAGCAAATGGATCAACATTGAAATTGAAATTGCTAAAAAATTAGGTAAAAAAATAATAGCTATCGAACCATGGGGTTCTGAAAGAACTTCACAAATAGTAAAAAATAACGCAAATGCTGTTGTAAAATGGCAAGCATCTTCAATTATAAAAGAAATAAGGAATTAGTAGAGTATTATGTAGCAAGTAAAAACTAAAAAGTATAGGCTACATTAGTAAAAAAATAATTGTTATAAAAAATGAACTATTCAGGAGAAATGGTTCATTTTTGTTATAAAGATTTTATAATTCTTATTAAAAGTACTTTGAATAATATATTAAAAATTATTTTTTAGAAAATAAAAACGAAAAACACGTTTTTATTTGAGAGGAGAATGGTTGATCATTATTTCCTTCACTGTGCTAATGCTTTTATTGGAATTAATGCTTCGGGAAAAACATCTGTGTTAAAAGTTGTTAATTTGGCTATGAACATTATAAATAATGAACCTATTAATCATATAGAAGCTAAAGAGATTCTTGGAAAAACAAATGAAGCAATATTATGTATTTATTTTTTTGATAATCAAGAAAAAATATGTTGTTTAGAAAAAATAATAAGTTCAATTAAAACAAAAACAAATGAAATTGAATATTTTATTCAATCTGAAAGATTGTGGGAAAAATCAATTTCTAGTGTTAAATCAAAAAAATATTTAACAGACTTTACGAGTATAGAACCTATAGCAGTACGAAGTAATAATGAAATGTATCTATCAGATGACGTAAGTTTCATCATTGCACATAATAAAAAATATAATGCTTCAAATGATATTAAAAAAAGTGATGCAAATCAAAGCGGCATGTTAGAAGGCACAACTCCAGTATATGATGCTTATGTGCGTTTAAAGAAGAATTTAGAAACTTCAGTTGATAGGTTAGGAGACTATGAAAGGAACAAATAAGAAATATGATAGGTTCTAAGAAATACCCATTTTATGTTGAATGGTTAGGCGGAGAAGATGAATTTAATGAATATATTAGAAACTGGAAAGAATTTGCTCCATGGTATGATGAAAAATATATAAAAGAAATTTTAGATAGAGAAGAAAAGGCCAAAATTGGTCCTTCAATATGGTGTAACCCATGGATGCCATAATAATAAAAAGGTAATAGATGCAAAAAAGCACCTGATATTATTGAACCGCCCCTGTCAAGTAGACTGGTAAAATAATTAAAATTATGTATGCATTCCTACCAGTTGACTGGTAGGAATATTTTTATGTGATGCATAATGTTCTTTCTCAGTTCGGATTTATCAAAGCAACAATAGATTTTTCATTAGACAGAGAAGATTTACATGATCAAGTAAGTAAACATATTCAAGATATTGTCAATAATAAGTAGTGATAGGAAGGTAATTTAAATTGGATATATATCAAACGGTTATTTCTCATTATCCTCATTGGAGTAAAATAGAATTAATTACTGTATTTATTGTTATGATCATTAGTTTAATCATATTACAGAGATATTATAAAAAAGATAAGATTACTAAAAAACAAATGTTTTTTAGTATCTTACTTGTTGTTTATGTTTTACATGTATATGGATCAACTGTCTTTTCTAGACTACCTAGTACTAGAAAATATCAGTTAGAGGTATTTTGGTCATGGAAAGAGATTATTCATCCTATAGGTAGATTAGGAAGTGCTTCTAGGTATGATTTGTTATTGGAAAATATATTGAATATTGTAATGCTTTTACCACTTGGTTTATGTTTACCATTAGCATATGATAAAAGTATTACATGGAAGAAAGGTTTATTGATTGGTATTTGTATTTCTTTTTCAATAGAATTATTACAATTGATATTATGTAGAGGCTTATTTGAGTTTGATGATATTATTCATAATAGTTTAGGTTTTTTAATAGGAATATTAATAAGTAATAGAATAATGTTGAAATGTAAATAATTGTAGAAATATGTCGTTCACGTACGAAAAAGTGTTGTTCGTGAATAACATTTTTAAATAGGTAACATGAGGATTATAATTATGTTATCTATTTATTTTATACAGAAATGTAAGCGGTTAACAAAAAAGAAGAGAGGGAATTTAATATGGGAAAAGTACATATTATAAAAAATAATAATAAGGAGATTTATAGATATGCTAAAGAAAGTTATTACAATCAAGTAAGTAGATATTATAATTTTTCTCCTAGTCTAAAGGAAAGAGAATTAGAAAATTTTAAACAAAATGATATTGTTTTATTTATTATGTACGAAAATACTAAGGAAAAAAGAATTAATGATGTTTTTATTGGATTGATTGATGGCATAACAAAACAAAATAGTTTATCATATATAAATAAAATTCATTTAACAAATAGCAGAACTATTAAAAGTATTATTGATAAAATTGATTTAAATTTAGATACTGATTTTGAAAAGTACATTTTAGCAAATGAAATGAAAAATCTATATGATGATTTAAGAGAAAGAATTTGTGCTATAGAAAATCAAAGAAATAACAAAATGATATTTGATAAAGATTTAGAAGAAGAAACTGGCTATTGTTTACATGAATTTGCTCAAAAAAATTGTCAATCAATTCGTATATATCAAGATGATGACATTGATATTAAAAAGAATCAATTTCAAAAAGATAGAGAACGTATTGTGAGTAGTAAGGCTTTTAGAAGATTGGTAGATAAAACACAAATTTTTGATTCAAAGAAAGGTGATTATTACAGAACAAGACTTACTCATACGTTAGAAGTAAATCAAATAGCTAAGGCAATTACATATGAATTAGGATTAAATTTAGATTTAACAGAGGCTATTGCGTTAGGTCATGATTTAGGTCATACACCATTTGGACATCAAGGTGAAAGAACACTTGATCAAATATTAAATGGTAAAATAGAGGTTGGAATATGTGCAACACAAGAAATGTTTAAAAATAGAATTTTTGGTGGATTTAAACATAATTATCAAAGCGCAAAGATTTTAACTGAACTTGAAGAAAAATCGGTAAATTATCCAGGATTAAATGTAAGCGTTCAAGTTGTAGAAGGGGTTTTGAAACATACTAGGTTAAAGTCAGAAAAAGAAATAAAAATAAATGATTTCATTTCTCAAGATTATGTGGAAAAAATAAATTTTGATCAGCAAGTATGCTCTTGTTTGGAAGGACAAGTTGTTGCAATTGCAGATGAAATTGCTCAAAGAGGGCACGATGTTGACGATGCACTTACATCTGGAGTAATGACAGTGGGGGAATTAAAAGACAGGTTAAAAATTACTAAATGTATTGAATTAAATGAAAAAATAAAAAATTATACTAATAAATTAAATAAAAATAATTATTTAATAGCGGATAAAAAAGAGCTTCTAATATCCAATATTGTATCTATTATTGTTGCTTATTTTACTGAAGATGTTGTTAATAATTCATTACGAAATATAAATTCTATCGATTGTATTGATGATAAATTAATTAACTTTTCTGAAGAAACGAAAAAAGTTAATAAGTATTTAGAAAAGATTGTACAAAAGAAAGTGATTTGTAATAACACAGTTGCGAGGGCTGATTATAATGCTAGCATAGTTATAACGAAACTTTTTTCTGCTTATTATAATAATCCTAGATTACTTCATGAAGGAACAATTAGAAAAATATTTTTAGAAATGTTAAAACATAAAAATAGAGAAGTTTCGAATAGTGCAGTTTACTTAGGAGAAGGTGATGTTGAATTAATGAATAAAGAAATTGAAGAAATAACAAAAAAAGATTTTGATGAAAATACTATTAGTGAGTATCTAAATGATAAAAAACAAAATAGTACTTGCGAAGATATTGTTATTTATGAAAAAAGAAGAATTTTAGTAAGAGCAATAACTGATTACATAGCTGGAATGACAGATGGATATGCGTTAAGTGAATATGAAAGATTAAAGTAGTAAAAATATTTTGGAGATAATATGTAATGAGAGCAATTAATTTAGTTACGCATTGCTTAGCGTGCGAAGGCATGGATGAAAATAATTTAAAAAAGTATAATTTATGTGAATCTCATAGCGAAAAGAGTAATGTTAGAAAAGACGAAGAGAAAGATCTTAAACGATTTGTTAGTAATTCAAATTTTAATTCATTTTTGTTATATGAATATTATTTTTGGAATTATAGTATACCTCAAATATCTAAAGAATTTGATTTATTAAGGATAGGTAAAGACAGTGTTGTAAATATAGAATTAAAAAGAAATGCGGATGAAGAAAAAATAAAAAAACAGTTAAAACAAAATAATTATTATTTGAAATCTTTGAACAGAAAATTAAATATATTTTGTTATCTTACTAAAGATAACATTCTTTATGAATACAATTGTGAAGAAAACGATTTACAAAATGTAAGTTTTAATGATTTAAAAAATATTTTAGATAATCAAAGTGATTTAATAGAAGAAGATATTGATGATTTATTTGAACCATCTAAATTTTTGGTATCACCATTTAATAAAATGTGTGAATTTTTAAATGATAAATATTTTTTGACAGATCAACAAGTTAATATAAAAAAAGAAATTTTAACAATATTAAATAGAAAAGTATCTAAATCTGTAAGTGTTACGGGACCTGCAGGATGTGGAAAAACATTACTGATTTATGATATAGCAAAAAAATATAAAAAAGAAAGAAAAAATGTAGTTATTATACATTGTGGTAAACTAAATGAAGGGCATAATGCCTTAAATAGAAAAAATTGGAAAATATTTCCAATCAAGTCTTTTAAAGAAATTCAATATGCTAATGTAGATATACTTATATTAGATGAAACGCAAAGAATTGATGAAAATCAATTAAATTTAATTATAGAGGAAATAAATAAAAATAACATAAAGGTGATTTTTTCATATGATCCTGTGCAAATTATGAATTATAAAGAAAAAAATTCCCATTCATTAGAAATTATAGATAACTATGTGAATAAAAAATTTAAAATAAAAGGTAGAATACGTGCTAATAAAGAAGTCTATTATTTTGTTGACAGTTTATTTGATCTTTCACATAGACATATCAATCAAAATTATAAGAATATATATTTAACAAAGTTTAAAACATATGAACAATCTTTACATTTTTTAAATTATCTAAAGGAACAAGGTTGGAATTTTATCAATTATACACCAAGCATATATCATTCATCAAGATTTATGTGTTTAAATGGTGTAGCCTTAGGTAATTCTCATGAGGTCATAGGACAAGAATTTGAAAAAGTTGTAGTTATAATAGATGAGAATTTTAAATATAAAAATAATAGATTAGAGGCAGGAACTTGGAATTCTGGCAATTATGGCGCACGTATGCTGTACCAAGCAATCACAAGAGCAAAAGATGAGTTATATATTATAGTTATAAATAATAATATTTTATTTAATCATTGTATGAATATTATAAATAACTATAAAGATAATTTATAATTTTTAAGGAAAATGGTATTAAAAAATGAATGATGCGTATATAAAAGAATATTTAAATCTTAATTATTCATGAGAAAATAACAAAAGTCCAAAAATATTATAAATATTTATTTTTAAGCTGTTTTAAGTCTGTTATTTAAAAGGCTCTTTTATAATGTTAAATGATCAACAAATAAAGGAGCTACCAACATAATATAAACAAGTAATATTTTTGATAATCTATATTTTAGGACCGCCAAATAATTTAGGGGAAAAAGCAAAATTATTTATAGAATAACTTTGGAAGTTTAAGAAATCTGATTGAAAGTTAGGGGGCACTTTAGGGGGTAACCTAATTCTTATGAGAAATTGAATAACAAAGAGAACAATTAAAATAGCCTAATTTGTTGTTCTCTTTTTTGTTAGAACGTTCTAAATATTGACGATACAAAACTTAAAGATGTTAGTTATTAATATGTATATTATTTGAAAAAATGGCTATATATAAAGTATTTAGAGTAATTTTGTGATAATTAGTCAAAGATAAAATATTTTGAATTTATATTATGTATCAGTTTAGAATGTTAATAAATACAATAAAAAGATTTTATTAAGTTCTAACTTTAGAACTAGGTCTGTTTATTTTTTAAACAACTTCCTAAATGAATTAGAAGGAGTGCTTTCACATTTGGACAAAAACGAAAAACAACATAATTTAGAGATACTATTGTCTTTTATAATGAAAAATTTTTTTGATTATATGAATAATGAAAATATCAAGTACTATGTGTTAGAGATAAGAATTATATAAAAGTACATGACCTTGTATCACAGCAATAAGAAGAAGGTGACATTGATTATGCAAGTTATAAAAATAATATGCCTTATTATGAAAAAATGATCTACAGACTCACGAATATAAAAAAACATGTGAAGATAGAAAAAGTCCCAAAAAATTGAAAGATGATCTTAAAGGGAGGGGAGATAATATAGGACATCATGGATTTGAAAAGAACAGTATTCAGTTTTTGATTTCATTGTTGTGTTATAATATTTATTATTATTTAGATTAATAATATTCAAATTGAAAATAATGCTTAAAAAAATTTACTAAATAATATTTAGATAACAAGATAAGAAATTATTAATCATATTGCTACACTGATTTATAGAATATCTATTAATATACTAAAAAATACTTTCAATAATTATAAATTTCTTCTAATCTTTTTTAAGTTTCATTTTATGAAACTTAGTTACGTTTGTAAGCGTATACATTTTAAGCGCATATTTGTTATAATAGTAACAAGGAGGAAGAAGAAAATGAAGAAATTGTTTGTGAAGTTAGGCGTTTGTTTTGCATTACTTCTATCAATGTTAACTTCTTTTACAGGAGTAGTCTTTGCTTCTAATGAAGGTGTTAGTGTTGATAAGAATACAACTGGATTAAGTGATGCAAAGTATCAGGCTACATTTGTTTTTGATGCTTCTAATCTTTCTAAAGAAGTAGATAATGTTCAATTAGAAGGTGGTTTTCAATTTATAAAGGAATCAGATGATCATTTATATGAAGAAAACAAAGGAAGTAATAGTGGTATTAATTGGTATACTGCTTATGAATATCAAGATGGAATGTACCCAACTGGTGGTTGTGGTAACAAAGATCGAACAGATGTTAAATATAATGGAGGTTATATTTTATATGATATGAAAGAAGATAACCAAATTTATTCTGTAACATTACCATTACCATCAACAGAATATTTTTATGGTTACTATGTTACATATAGTGATGGAACGGCAGAAGTTGTTCAAGATCCAGCTAATCCATCGAAGAGTAATAGCATCAATGGACATGATGCAACTTGGTCTTATTTCTATGTAGGAGATAAAAGCGACGCTTTAAAAGGTCAAGAATATATTTACCCTAGTCAAAGAACAGGTAAACAAGTTTATGAAACTTATACTGCATATGATGGTACAAGTAATGAAGTAGGTGTTTATTTACCAGCTGGTTATGAAAATGGTCAAGATTATAAGACTATTTATTTAGCACATGGTAATGGTGGTAATGAAACTGAATGGACACAATTAGGTTCAGCAGGAAATATTGTTGAAAATCTAGTTGCAGAAGGTAAGTTAGCTGATTGTGTTGTTGTTTCTTTAAATAATTCTCATTTTAATGGTACTGGGTTTAATACATCATCTAATAAGATTTTGGCAGATGATGTTGTTAATAATGTTATTCCTTTTATTGAAAATAATTTTAAAGTTTCTAGAAAAGCAGATGATCGTGCTTATTTAGGTTTGTCTGCTGGTGCTGTAGCTTCAAGCACGGTTATGGAATTAGAACCAGATAGTTTTGGTGCATTTGGAATTGTTTCTGCTGCTGCTCAAGTTGAAGAAAGTACTTTTACAGATGAATTGATTGCTAAGTTGAAAACAAAGAAAATTTATTTATCTTCAGGAACAGTTGATTTTGGTTTGATTAATTCTATATTTAAGGCTTCTTTAGTTGATTTCTATATGCCTCAATTGGATAAATGTGGTATTAAATATACTTTTGAAAAACAAAATGGAGCGCATGATTGGAATACATGGAGAGGAGCGTTTACAACTTTTGCAAAAGATATTTTATGGAATCCTGAAACAGTGACATATCATTTGACAATAGATACTAAAGTAACTAAAGGAGAAGAGTTTATTATTAAAACAAATATTCCAACAACAAAATATAAAGATTTATTCATAGATGAACAAATGGTTTCTATGGATTATGAAGTAGATGAAAATGGATATGTTATGTTTAAATTATCTAAAGAATTTACATCTAATTTAGGTGTTGGAAAACATAATGTGAGATGTGTAGCTTTAAATGGAGAAGCTAATGGTGAATTTGAAGTTATTAATAAAGTGGTTGCTCAAAATAAGACAAATAAGACAAATAAGACAAGTACTTCAGTAAAAACAGGAGATAATACCTCTTTGGTAGAATATACAGCATTAATGTTTATGAGTGGATATTTTGTTTTAAGAAAGAGAATATATTTAAAATAAAATATGTTAGAAATAGAACATGTGATTGTTCTATTTCTTTATTTTGTTGTAGAATTAATTGAGGTGTTAATGATGAATAAAGATATATTAAATAAATTTCTAGAATTTGTACAAAGATGTAATACAGAAGCAATGAATAGCAATGATTACAATATTATACAATGTGTTTTTCAACATATTGGTAAAGAAACATTTCCATCAAGCAATCAGTTAGCAGAAGAAGCAAATATTTCTAAAGCAAGTCTTTCTAGATTTATTAGAAAATATAATTTTGAAAGTTATCAACAATTTAGAAATTTATTATCAATGCAAACTACTTTATTAGGATATAATTTGAAATTAATGCTTTCTAAAGATATTTTATCTAAAGATGATCAAGAGATAAGTGATTTATTGTATCAACAGTGTATGAATAATTTAAAAGCTACAAAAGAAAACTTAAATTTGGATTTGTTAGTACAAATGGTAAAATCTTTTAAAGAAAGTGAAGATATAACTTTTATTGGAGATGAGCATGATTTAGATGAATTTCTTTTATTACAACTTCATTTATTAACACAAGGGAAATGTGCTATTTGTTTAAAATAAATGAGACTAAAAAAATTAGAAATTATTTTTTTAATAAACATTCTGTTGTAGTAATTGTAAATGTAAGTAAAGGATTCTTTCATTATCAAGAAGCACTTGAACATGCTTATCAACAAGGTGCAAAGATTATTTATATAAGTCAAGATGAATGTGGAGCTATAAAAGAAAAAGTTGATATTTATTATAAATATGGAATAGACAATTCTTTGAATACAGGATATGTTTCTTTATATTATTTAGGTGAATTATTAGAAAAGTTATGTATTAAATATTTTTAATGATTCATCTTTTTTGTTTATCTAGATATAGGTTATATGTTAAGATAAACAAAAAGGTGATTAAGATGCTAAATAGACAAAAGAATGATTATTATTTTAATATATTTTTAAATCTTGCACGTGCTATGTATATGCAGTTGGAGAAAGATTGGGATAAGGAAGCTAAGTTATGTGGAATTTCTTATGCTCAACAACATGCTTTATGGTTATTACATGTTCAAGATGGTTTAACTTTAGAAGAGTTAGGTAATATAGCTATTTGGAATAAGAGTACTACTTCAGCTTTAATTAGTCGTTTAGAGAAAAAAGGGCTTGTTGAAAAAAGAAAAGATGAAGGAAGTCGTTTGATTCGTATTTATTTAACTGAAGAAGGTTATAAAAAGATTGATGAAAGTACGAATACGAAGGAATGTATTGAATATATGGGATTGTTTAAGGATAAAGAGGAAGAGGATGTTGTTCGTGTTTTATCTTTAATGAAGGAATTAGTGGATGAAATTCATCAAGGAAAGAATCCTGATTTTAATACGTTTATTAATGAATATTCACAAAACTTATTAAAATAGTATTGTATGTATTATGTGAAAGTGTTATCATGAATATAAATTCGTTAGCGAATTTATATTTTTTTAATTTTATATTCGTTAACGAATATAAGGAGGAAAAAGTAATGAAATTATTTGAACCAATTAAAATTGGAAATGTAGAACTCAAAAACAGAGTTATCATGGCCCCTATGGAAAACGGGATGGCCGCAGTAGGAACAGGTGAAGTAACAGACCGTATCATCGCTTTCTTTGAAGAAAGAGCACAACATAATATTGCGATGATTATGCCAGGTTCTATTGGTGTATCACCAGAAGGAAGAGGATTACCAACTCAATTATCATTATTTGATGAAAAACAAGTAGCTGGTCATAAAAGATTAGTAGATGCTATTCATAGTAAAGGTTCTTTAGTGGCTGCACAATTATATCATGCTGGTAGACAAGCAAGTGAAGCCATTACTGGATTAGATCCATTAGCCCCTTCAGCAATTCCTTGTGGAATTTTACAAAATCATCCAAAAGAAATTACTCATGAACAAATGGATCGTATTAAAGAACAATTTAGACAAGCTGCGAGATGGTCTATTGAAGCAGGATATGATATTGTAGAAGTTCATTTTGCTCATGGATATTTATTACATTCATTTATGTCAACTCATACAAATCATCGAACAGATGAATATGGTGGAAGTTTTGAAAACAGAATCAAATATCCAATGGATGTTTTAAAAACTGTTATTGATGAAGTGAATGGGGAAGTGCCTGTACAAATTCGTGTAAGTGTTGATGAATATGTAGATGATGGAATGAAATTTGAAGAAGTCAAAACAGTTTGTCATGTAGCTAAAGAAATGGGTGTAGCTTCTATTTCTTTATCAGCAGGATGTTATGATGCTGTTGAATATGCAATTCAACCAATGTTTATTCCTCAAGGATTCATTATACCTTTTGCTAAAGAATTAAAAGCAGAAATTGATATTCCTGTTATTGTTGCAGCAAGATTAAATGATGCACATTTAATTGAAAATATTGTTGAAAATGATGAAGCAGATATTGTTGCTATTGGTAGAGGTTTAATTGCTGATCCGTTATTAGTAGATAAAATTAAAGCACATGATTATGATAATATTCGTTATTGTATTGCATGTAACCAAGGATGTATTGATCGTGTACTTGGAGGAATGCCTGCACATTGTATGGTCAATCCTGTAGCTGGTGAAGAGTTAACTTGTAAGTTAAAAGGAAAATCTGATAAAAAAGTAGCAATTATTGGTGCTGGTCCTGCCGGAATGGAAGCAGCAATTACAGCTGCTCAAAGAGGTATGAAAGTTACTGTTTATGAAAAAGGTGAATTAGGTGGAAAATTTAAAGCGCTATCTACACCACCTGAAAAAGATACATTTATGATGTTTGATCGTTATTTAGTATCTCAAATGAAAAAATATAATATTGAAGTTATCAATAAAGAAGTAAAAGCTGATGATGAATTTGATGCTGATACAATTATTCTAGCAACTGGTTCAAAACAAATTGTTCCACCAATTCAAGGAATTAATCAAGAATTTGTTTTACAAGCAGAAGATGTACTAGAAAATCAAAAAGAATTAAAAGGAAATGTTGTCGTTATTGGTGGCGGCTTAGTAGGAACTGAAACTTGTAAGTATTTAGGAAATCAGGGAGCTCATGTTACATTAGTAGAAATGAAAGATAATATTGCTGATGGTATTGGAGCTACATTTATTGGACATATGTTTGCAAAATTTGCTGAGTATCAAGTAAATGTAAAAACAAATGAAACAGTAAAAGAAATTAAAGATCATGAAGTTGTTTTATCAAATACAAATGTTTCATGTGATTATGTTGTTATTGCAGCTGGATATAAATCAAGAAATGAACTTGCTGAAGAATTATCTAAAAAATATGATGTAAAAGTTGTAGGAGATGCTTCATCACCTAGAAGAATTCTAGATGCTACAGCAGAAGCTTATAATGTTGTTAATGAATTATAGTATCTATTTGAAGGGGCTGTAAAGAAACCTAACCTTTTGGATTAGGTTCATCAGCCTCTTTTTTTAGCTTTTTTCTATTTACTTTATTCGATAATCTTTTAGCACTTGGTTTTTTCTTTGTTTCTGGTTGTAAATCATTAGGTGCAATCCAAAATTTATTTTTTGATTTTGCATCATAAAATTTAAATAGTTTTCTAATATTCAAACCTAGACAAACCATCATAAATTCCGTCGATACCTTATCCAGACTTGCCCTTGTAAATCTATCAAAGGGCATATCTTGTTTTATCATTCCAAATGTTCCTTCTACTTGGATACTTCGATTTACTCTCAATTCGATTCCTTTAGGAGATAATAAATTTTCTTCTGATTGGTTTATATATTTTTGAAGTTCTATTACAACTTCAAATATTTTAAAATTTTCTTCCTTTTTGTTCATCCATCTCTTACAGTAATCTTTAAAATCACAGGAATTGCATCCGTCTATTCTAAAGAATGTTGAGTTTGATTTTTTTGGATGCCTATTATCTAATTTTACAATATGACCGATATTGCCATTTAAGCATCTAATAGCTGTTTCATTTATCAATACATATTGTGATGGATTTCTTCCGCTTATATTTCCTTCCCAAGAAAAATATTTGACATAGTTTCCAATGTTATGGTCATGTAAGTACCGATAATTATTTAATGAACCATATCCTGAATCAAAACATAGATATTTTGGATAAATACTGTAGGATTCATAAAATTTATCTAAAGCAGGTATCAAATCTTTCAAATCGGATCTTGATTGAGAAACATAATATGTAGCAATCAGCCCTTTACAAACGATAATTTGTGTATTGTATGCAGCATGTGTATTCGTTCCCAATCCAGAATAATAGTCTCTTTTCAAACACATAGCAGTAGCATCATGATCTGTTTTGTAGTATGAATTTCTATCTGGTCCACATATTTTCTCCTTTTCTTCATATTCTAGTGATTTTATTAAAGCAGATTTTAAAAATTCATAATCCTTAAATATTTCCTTATTTGATTTATCAGATATATCTATGTTTGAAATCAAATTATTAAATTTTGTGATTTTGTCTGCAATAGTAGTAGCCGGTATGATTCCAGTTTCAGGAACATTTCTACTCAATTCATATTTTGATAATATAATCCTTATTTTATCACTCAACTTTTGATGGTATTTTGTTGGCTTCCAAACAAACTTATACTTATTTGCATCAGCTTCAAACTTACTGCCATCTAAAAAAGCTGTATTAAAATCTATATTACATTCATCTCTAATAGCATCAGTTATCTTACTGAATAGACTATCACGATTTGGAACAATAAACTCATTATAGAATTTACCAATAGAAGTATGCGAAGGGATAGCGCCATCCATAATATTTATAGCTCTTAGATCAAATTTACAAAAAGTTTCCATATCTCTCAATGAGGTATGTCTAAATGCATACGCATAAGCAATTAAAACTATTAGCTTGTGTCTGTCAATTAAAGGTCTGCCACCTTTGTGATATTCTTTTGAATAAACATCATCTATTAAATCAAATACTCCAGATTTCTTAAAGATATTAAATAATTTATCTATTTTTTCCATTTCCTTCGCTCCAATAGCGTAGGAAGGTATAAAAAATACATTACGTGTGATAGAATACATATGTAATTTATTATGTGAACAGTAATATATTACCAAAAAAGTAGCTCCAGGTTCGATTCCTCGAGCTACTTTTTGCGTTAAAATAAAAAAAGCTATAAAGAATGCCTAATCCAAAAGATTAGGTTTCTTTACAGCCCCTTTTTGCTTTAAAAAATATTTTAATGATCATATTTTATGAATATAATCAATTAAATCTTGTATTTCCTTTGGATAAGTTAAATGACTATTTAAAACTTTTTTACCTAACTCATAGATTAGCTTGTCTTTTGATTTAGATGAACCAATATGATAAAAGTCTTTTACTTCCTGACTACAAATAAGATTTTCTTGTCTTAATTGATTAATTAAACAAAGTCCTTCAATCGATTTAACACGACTTAAGGCAACATAGAGTTGGCCATTATCAAATGAATAAGGAATAAGATTGACTTGATCATAAGTTTGACCTTGGCTTTTATGCATTGTAATAGCGTAAGCAAGTTTTAAAGGAATTTGATAAAAAGCACCTACTTTTTCTTTAGATAAATGATTATCTTCAATATCTCCTTCTTTTCTTTTAGAAAGTACATAGTTTTCTATGGCCCATTCATGATAACCAAAGGTTACAAGTGTTTTATTTGTATCTAAGAGAACGGTAACACTTTCATCTTCTAATTTATAAACTTTTCCAAATGAACCATTTTGATAAAGATTTTGTTCTGTATCGTTAATTAAAACCATCACACGAGCACCAATTTTTAAATGAAGTTCATCTAGAGTAGGTTTATCAGAATTTTTAACATCACCAACAATTCTTGAATGATAGACTTTAGCTTTATAAGGTATTTTGGAAAGTCTATCATGATTGATTTGTTCAGCTTTTCTATTAGTTGCTGTAAGAATAATACCATTTTCAAAAAGAGTCTTTTGACAATGCGTATTAAAATAATGAACACATGAATAATCACCAATACGTGCTTTATTCAGTTCATGAATAAATTCAGGATTCTTTTGTCGTATGACTTGTTTTAATTCAACTGTTTGAAAATTTAAATCTTGCCAGTTTGTTGATTCAAAAGCATAACCCTTATGATAATTTTCATAAATTTCTTTTAATACTTCTAAATCATTATCTGTAGTAACAGGAGGTAGTTGGAAAAAGTCTCCAACAACGATGATTTGTTTACGAGATAATGAGTTTTCTTCTGCTTTCATAATTGTTCTTACAACAAAATCAAATAGATCAATACGACACATACTAATTTCATCAATAACAATAATGTCACTTTCTTTTACCACTTGAGGAACTTTTTTAATATGTTTAACTACTTGAGGCTCCGGAGATACTTGAAAACAACGATGGATAGTAACACCTTGAATATTAATAGCAGCAATACCGGTAGGAGCACAAACAATAACATTTTTATTTTGTTTTTCCATTTCATTAATAAAAAGTTGTAAAACAAAAGATTTACCAGTACCTGCGCCACCTGTTAAAAAAACATTATTTCCAGATAATAATTGTTGATAAGCTTTATATTGATCTTTACTTAATGATATTTTATCTTTATTTTGTTTTCTTTGATTTGTTGTTTCTTGTTTTGAATGTAATGAACTTTTTTGATTATTTTGTTTTAAATAGGCTAAAGCTTCTTTTTTAGAATCAAAGCTTTTGAATTTAGCATCTTTAAAATGATCGATTTCTTTTTGACAATCTTTCCAAGTAGTATAAATACCTGGATGTCTTCCTTTTTTTACAGCATAATATTTCATGATATTCCTCCATGTTTATTATTATGACATATTATAAAAATATTTTAAATAAAACTTGTGAAATGTTACACATAGCCTTATGTGTAACTTGTTTTTATTTTCACATGATACTAAAATATGTGTAGTTAGAAAAGAGGAGATTTAATTATGGCAAACAGATTTGTATTAAATGAAACAAGTTATCATGGAAAAGGAGCAATTGAATCAATTCCTGAAGAAGCAAAAGCAAGAGGATTCAAAAAAGCTTTAGTATGTTCAGATCCAGACTTAGTAAAATTTGGAGTAACAGCAAAAGTTACTGGTTTATTAGATAAAGCAGGATTAGCTTATGAACTATATTCTAATATCAAACCGAATCCAACAATTGAAAATGTTCAACAAGGTGTTAAAGCATTACATGATGCTGGAGCAGATTATATGATTGCTATTGGTGGTGGTTCATCAATGGATACAGCAAAAGCAGTAGGTATTATTGATAAAAACCCTGAATTTGCTGATGTAAGAAGCCTAGAAGGTGTTGCACCAACTAAAAATCCTTGTACACCAATCTTTGCAGTTCCTACAACAGCTGGTACTGCTGCTGAAGTAACAATCAACTATGTAATCACAGATGTTGAAAAAGATCGTAAAATGGTATGTGTAGACGTACATGATATTCCAGTTGTAGCATTCGTTGACCCAGATATGATGTCATCAATGCCTAAAGGATTAACTGCTGCTACAGGTATGGATGCCTTAACTCATGCTATCGAAGGTTATATTACTAAAGGTGCTTGGGAAATGTCAGATATGTTCCATATCAAAGCTATCGAAATTATTTCTAAATCATTAAGAGGTGCAGTAGAAAATACGCCTGAAGGTAGAGAAGGTATGGCTTTAGGTCAATATGTTGCAGGTATGGGATTCTCTAACGTAGGTTTAGGATTAGTTCACTCAATGGCTCATCCACTTGGAGCTTTATATGATACACCTCATGGTGTTGCTAATGCTATCATCTTACCAACAGTTATGGAATATAATGCACCATATACTGGTGAAAAATATAAAGACATTGCAGAAGCAATGGGTGTAGATACTACTGGTATGTCTCAAGAAGAATATCGTAAAGCAGCTGTAGATGCAGTTAAACAATTATCTAAAGATGTTGGTATTCCAGCTGACTTAAAAGAAATCGTTAAAGAAGAAGATTTACAATTCTTAAGTGAATCTGCTTTAGCTGATGCTTGCTGTCCAGGTAACCCAAGAGATACAAATGTAGAAGAAATCAAAGAATTATATAAATCATTATTATAATAATAAGACAGTCCTCAATGAGGGCTGTTTTTTTTGTTTTAAAATGTAAAAAAAGAAAATTTTGTTATTAATTTCACAATAAAGTTGACTTTTTATGAGGTTTCAATATAATTTTTTTTACATGTTAAAAAGGGGAAATTCGATGGAAAAAAATAAAAAATCAAGTTTTTCAGGCCGTTTAGGATATGTTATGGCGGTTGCTGGTTCGGCTGTTGGATTAGGAAACATTTGGCGTTTTCCATATCTTGCGGCTAAATATGGTGGAGGTACTTTTTTATTTACTTACATTATTTTAGCGTTAACAGTTGGTTTTGCTTTACTTGTAAGTGAAACAGCATTAGGAAGAAAGACCGGAAACAATCCAATCAAAGCATATAAAATCTTAGGAGCAAAAAAATTAAAGATTGGTGGTTGGTTGAATTCAATTATTCCAATGTTGATAGTTCCTTATTACTGTGTTGTTGGTGGTTGGGTATGTAAATACTTATTTGAATATTTAAGAGGATCAAGTCAAATCTTGACACAAGATACCTATTTTTCAAATTTTATTGCTAATCCAATTAGTCCAGCTTTTTGGTTAGTTGTTTTTGCAGTATTAACTTTTATTGTGGTTATTAAAGGTGTAGAAAAAGGAATTGAAAAAGTAAGTAAGATCTTAATGCCTATTTTAGTAGTGATAGCTATTTTTATTTCAATTTATGGTTTAATGACACCAGGAGCTATTGAAGGTTTAAAATATTATATCATTCCTGATTTTTCTAAATTCAGTATTATGACAGTCATTGCTGCGATGGGGCAAATGTTCTATTCTTTATCGATTGGAATGGGAATTTTATTTACTTATGGTTCTTATATGAAAAAAGATGTTGATATGGAAAAAGCAATTTCTCAAGTAGAAATTATGGATACATTGATTGCTTTTTTAGCGGGGTTAATGATTATTCCTGCAGTCTTTGCATTTTCAGGAAAAGATAGTTTAAATGCTGGAGCGTCTTTAATGTTTATTACAATGCCAAAAGTATTTAATTCACTTCAATTAGGTGGATTTATTGGTGGTGTATTCTTTTTACTTGTCTTATTTGCTGCTTTAACTTCAGCTATTTCTTTAATGGAATGTTCAGTCGCAACTTTAATGGAACAATTCCATATTTCTAGAAAAAAAGCAGCTTTAGCAATGATTATTGAAATGTTAGCTTTAGGAATTCCTATTTCACTTGGCTATGGTGTTTTAGGATGGATTCAACCATTAGGAATGACTTTATTAGATTTCTTTGATTTTGTCACAAATTCATGTATGATGCCAATTTCAGCGTTATGTACAGCTTTATTAATTATTTTTGTAACAAAATTAAAAACAATTTCAGATGAAATTAAAATATCATCTGCTTTTAAAAGAGAAAAAGTCTATAATTTTGTGATGAAATATATTTGTATTCCAACATTATTAATTATTTTATTAAGTTATATTTTATCAACATTTGGAATTATTACGTTATAAAAAAGCTTTTTTAAGCTTTTTTTCTTTTTGGACATAAAAAAGACATTTTTTATGTATATAATATATTAGAAATAAAATGAGCTTTTGTATTTGTCAAATAAAACATTTGTGCTATAATTTATTTGTTTAATTATGCCTAAGTGTAAAGGAGGATGTCTTTATGGACAAAATAAGTGAAAAGATAAAAGCAGCCCGCATTGCCAAAGGCGTTACAATAGAGGAAGTCGCAGAAGCAACATTGTTATCTGTTAATATCATTAAAGATATAGAAGACGGTGCTTTTGAACGATTTGTTGGAGACGAGCTATATGTAAAAATGTATCTTAAAAAAATAGCAAGATACTTAGAAATAGATGAGACGATTGCTGATGATTATTATGCAATTACGAGAGAAATTAAAAAGGCTGATTTAAAAGATTTAGAAAATAAAAAAGAAGATATAGGATCTGTTACTTTTGTAGATAAAGTAAAAAATATTCAACCAACTAAAAAACAACCGACAAGAAAGGGAGTTTATGAAGATCACTATATCTTAAGATATGTTAAATATGCAATTGTCATTATTATTGTCATTGCTATTATTATTGTACTTGGATATTCATTTGTCTTTATGAAATCAAATGATTCATCATTTAAAAATAGTAATACATCTAAAACAGAAACAAGTGAAACTTTAAAGAAGAAAACAACAGAAACAGATAAAAAGAAAACAACAAAATCTGATACAACGAAAAAAGATGAACAAACATCTACTGAAATAACTTTTACTAAAAATGCTGATGGTGATTATAGTTTTAAATTACCTGATGGATATGATCAAGAAACTTTTAAATTAAAAGTAGACTTTACATTTGCGACAACTGTTGATCTACATGTTAATGGTGATCCTAACAGTTATCAAACTGATACATTTAAAAAAGGTGTTTATAGTAGTAATCTTGCTAATATTTCAGCATCAGATGCTTTAAAAGATGATTCTGCATGTGAAAGTGTTGAATTAGAATTTAATGTGAATGATTTCCAATATTTGGAATTTTCATATAGTTGGAACTTAGGACATCGTTATTATATTAATGATCAAAAAATTCCATTAGAAGAAAATGATCATTATGGAACAAGCTCTAATGGTAGAGTAAGAACATTTAAATTAACGATGGTCAAATAATGAATTTACCTAATAAATTAACGATTACAAGAATAATCCTCGTTCCAATTCTTATTCTTATTTATATGTTTCCTTATGCAACGTTTGGAATCAATGTACCTATGTATCATATTTTGAATGCTGATATTTCACTTGTTAATATTGTTATCTTTATTATTTTTGCAGTTGCTTCGTTAACTGATTATTTTGATGGACAAATTGCAAGAAAATCTAAATTAATTACGACTTTTGGTAAGTTTGCTGATCCGATTGCAGATAAACTATTAATTAATACGATTTTTCTTTTACTAGCAAGTGATGGAACAATTTCTATCATTATTCCTATTATTATGATTTCTAGGGATACGATCGTAGATGCCATTCGTTTGGTGGCTGCTAATAAACAAGTTGTTATTGCAGCAAAATATTTAGGAAAATTAAAAACTGTGACACAAATGATCAGTGTGATATTCTTATTATTAAATGATTTTCCTTTTTCAATCATTCATTTACCAATTGGTCAAATAAGTGTATGGATTGCTTGCGTGATTTCAATAGTAAGTGGTATGGATTATTTTATGGATAGTAAAGATATGTTAACGGAGTCAATGTAATGAATGAACTTGCTGAATTATTAATAAAAAATAATATTTCTATTGGAACTGTAGAAAGTTTTACAGTAGGAAATTTTGCGACAATGCTAGGAAATATTCCTGGCATTTCTAAGGTTTATAAGGGTTCTTTAGTCACTTATCAAAGTGAAACGAAAGAAAGGCTTTTAGGAATTGAACATCCATTGATTGAAAAGTACGGTGTTGTTTCTAAAGAAATTGCTACTTTAATGTGTGTTAATGGTAAAAGTATTTTAGATGTTGATCTATGTGTTTCTTTTACAGGAAATGCTGGACCGGATGCAATGGAAGGAAAACCAGTAGGAGAAGTCTATATTGGTATTGCTTATGAAGATGTTGTTGTTTATAAATTAAATTTAGAAGGTAGTCGAAAAGAGATTGCTTTAAAGGCAATAGATTTTGCTCAAAAGAAAGTAATTGAAAAAATTTTAAAAAAATAAAAGAAAAAATGAAAAATAAAGCATATATAGGAATAGGAGGTATTATTTATGGCTGGAAAAAAAGAAGTAGAAACAAAAGATGCTAAAAAAGCACAAGCATTGAATGATGCAATCAAACAAATTGAAAAGCAATTTGGAAAAGGTTCTGTTATGAAGCTTGGAGATCGTGCAGCTGTTGATGTGGCTGTTATTCCAACAGGTTCTTTAACACTTGACATGGCTTTAGGAATAGGTGGTTATCCTAAAGGAAGAATTATTGAGATTTATGGTCCAGAATCAAGTGGTAAGACAACACTTACATTACATGCGATTGCTGAAGTGCAAAAACAAGGTGGTACAGCTGCGTTTATTGATGCCGAACATGCCATTGATCCTGTTTATGCTAAAAACCTAGGAGTTAATATTGATGAATTGATTCTTTCGCAACCAGATAGTGGTGAACAAGGTTTAGAAATTGCTGAAACACTTGTACGTTCTGGAGCTATTGACTTAGTAGTTGTTGACTCTGTTGCTGCACTTGTTCCTCAAGTAGAATTAGATGGCGAAATGGCTGATCAACAAATGGGATTGCAAGCAAGATTGATGTCTAAAGCTTTACGTAAACTTTCAGGGGTTATGAATAAAACAGATTGTACAATTATTTTCATTAACCAATTACGTGAAAAAATTGGTGTTATGTTTGGAAATCCAGAAACGACTACTGGAGGAAGAGCTTTAAAATTCTATTCTTCTGTGCGAGTAGAAATCAGAAGAAGTGAAGTAATTAAAAATGGTACGGAAATTGTTGGGAATAAAGTCAATATCAAAGTTGTTAAAAATAAAGTGGCACCACCATTTAAATCAACACAAGTCGATATTATTTATGGTAAAGGTATTTCAAGAGATGGTGAAGTCTTGGATTTAGCAGTTGATAAAGATATTGTTGATAAATCCGGTGCTTGGTATGCTTATAAGGGTGAAAAGATTGGACAAGGACGTGAAAATGCAAAACGATATCTTGTTGAACATCCTGATATAATGAATGAAATTACGGAAGCAATTAAAGCTTCATTAATGCCTGTAGAAGAAGAGGAATTGTAAAAATTCCTCTTTTTAACTTGTTATTGTCAAAATAAGCAATTTGACATATAATATACTTGTGCGCAAAACACGTTTAATAAACATAGTAAAGACTATGTAAATATTAATTATTATAACCGAAACAAACGGTGAATGATTGGATAATCAATCATAAAAAATGTGCATAGAGAAAATGGAGGGTGGAATATGCCAGGTTTAAATATTGCCACTATTTTATCCTATGTTCTAGCTGTCGCTGTTGGGGTTCTTATTTATTTTGTATATGCAAAACTAAATATTTCAAAAGCTAATGTAAGTGCTCAAAAGATTATTGACGATGCAACGAGTAAAGCTGATAATCTAGTTAAAGAAGCTATTTTGGATGCTAAAACTCAAGCTTATGAATTAAAATTAGAAGCAGAAAAAGAAATTAAAGAACAAAAACAAGAAATTACTGAACTTGAAAATAATCTTTCAGAACGTGAAAAAGGTATTGAACGAAGAGATATTGCTGTTCAAGGTAAAGAAGACGTTCTTGAACAAAGAATTAAACAATTAGATATTAAAGAAGCTGGAATAGATAAATTAGAGGCTGAATTAAAAGATAAAATTGATTCTAAAGTTGTTGAATTAGAAAAAGTTGCCGCTATGTCAGCAAGAGAAGCTAAGGAAGAATTGTTCAAACAAGTTGAACAACAAATTTCATTAGAAATGTCTGCTTACATAAAAGAACAAGAAGAAGAAGCTAAAAGTAAAGCTGCTGATATGTCTAGAGACATTATTGCCAATGCAATTAATCGATACGCTCAAGAAGAAGTTACTGAAAGAACAGTAACTGTTGTTGATCTTCCAAGTGAAGAAATGAAAGGACGTATCATTGGACGTGAAGGTCGTAATATTAAAGCAATCGAACAAGCAACAGGTGCAGATTTAATTATTGATGATACACCTGAAGCAATTACGATTTCTTGCTTTGATCCAGTAAGAAGAGAAGTTGCTCGTTTATCATTAGAAACTTTAATTAGAGATGGACGTATTCAACCAGGAAGAATCGAAGAAGTTGTTGATAAAACAAGAAAAGAATTAGATGAAGTTATTAGTAAAACTGGAGAAAATGCAATTTTTGAATTAGGTATTTCTCGTATTGATAAAGAAATTGTTAAACAAATTGGTAAATTAAAATATCGTACAAGCTATGGTCAAAATGCGCTTCAACATTCATTAGAAGTTGCACATTTAGCAGGAATTATGGCTGCTGAATTAGGATTAAATCAACAATTAGCTAAACGTGCAGGTCTATTACATGATATTGGTAAAGCAATGGATCATGAAATGGAAGGAAGCCATGTTGAACTAGGTGCAAAATTCGCGAAAAAACATGGAGAACATCCAACTGTTATTAATGCAATTGCTTCACATCATGGGGATGTGCCAGCAACAAGTGTTATTTCTATTTTAGTAGCTGCTGCTGATACATTATCAGCTGCTAGACCAGGAAGTCGAAGTGAAACAATTGAAAATTATATTCAAAGACTTGAAAAACTTGAAGAAATGGCTAAAAGCTTTGATGGTGTCGATCGTGTCTATGCAATTCAAGCAGGACGTGAAATTCGTATCGTTGTAAAACCTGATAAAGTGGATGATCTAGCAAGCCATAAGATTGCACGTGATATTAAGACAAAGATTGAAGAAGAATTAACTTATCCAGGACATATTAAAGTTACTGTTATAAGAGAAATTCGTGCGAGTGAAATTGCAAAATAAAAGGGAAATCAATTCCCTTTTTTTTTATATATGTTAAAATGTCTTTACGAAATGAGGAAAGAAAATGAAAGTTTTATTTATAGGAGATATCGTTGGAAATGTAGGACGACAAATGATAGAAGATTATCTTTATCGTATTCGAAAAGATTATCAAATTGATTTTGTAATCGCAAATGTTGAAAATGCGACACATGGTAAAGGATTAAATAAAAAACATTATGATTTCTTTACTTTTGAAGGTGTTGATTGTATGACAATGGGAAATCATACTTTTGATAAAAAAGAACTTCTTGATTTTATTGATGAAGCTGATCGCCTTGTTGTTCCTTTCAATCAACCAAGTATTTTACCAGGAGTCCATACAAGAGTATTTAATGTTAAAGGTACAAAAATAAGAGTAACCAATGCACTTGGATGTGTCTTTATGGATAACCGTTATTCGAATCCTTTTGATCATATTGATGATTATCTAAACCTTGAACAAGATATTCATATTATTGATATTCATGCAGAAGCAACCAGTGAAAAAATAGGTTTAGCTTATTATTGTAAAGATAAAGTACAAGCTGTCTTAGGAACACATACACATGTACAAACAGCAGATGAAAGAATTATTGATAAAAAAGTAGCATTTATTTCTGATGTAGGAATGACAGGACCTTATTTAAGTTCTTTAGGGTGTGATTTAGATAGTGTGATTACGCGTATGAGAGGTTTAAGTTCAAAATTTTTAATTTCTGAAAATTCAGGACAGTTTGCAGGTGTCGTGATTGAATTTAATGACAAACACCAACCTATCTCTATTGAAAGAGTTTTGATCAATGATGATCACCTATATCGAGCATCTTAGGATGCTTTTTTTGTTATTTTTTTAATGATAATTCATATAGTGAATTAGGAGGCAAAAATATGGAAATAATTAAAGTATCTTCAACATCTGTTCCTAATCACGTTGCAGGAGCAATAGCATCATTAATGAGGGAACAAGATAAACTTATGATTCAAACAATTGGTGCAGCAGCACTTAATCAAGCAATTAAATCAATTGCAATTGCTAGAGGATATATTATACCGACAGGTAAAGAGCTTATCTGTATTCCTTCTTTTCATGATTTAATGGTCGATGATAAAAGGATTACTGCCTTAAGACTTGTAATAGAATTACGTTAATTTTTAGTGAAAAGGGTTTCTTTTTTTAAAAATTCATTGTATAATACTGACATGTAAATGGAGGTTTTTTAAAATGGCAAAATGTAAATTATTAATGCAAACAGGACAAGTTCAAAAAATTATTGATTTCTTTGATGGATATTCAGATGATAAAGTATCATGTAAATATATTAAAAAAGTAGGAATCAAAGCTGAATTTGAATGTGAAACTGAATTATCACCTGAAGAAGCAGCAGGTCATTGTAAAGGAGTATTTAAAGGAACTCCAGAAGGTAAAGTATTATACTTCTCAATTCAACCAGACGGATTCTTTGGATAAGATAAAAATGATAAGGACTGATAAGTCCTTATTTTTTTCTAGCCAAAAGATAACTTTATGTATATAATAGGAAAGAAATGTGGTGAAAAAATGAAAGATTATAGTGAATATTTTAAAGGGCCAAATTTAAAAGAGGCTCAAAAAAGAAGTAGAAAACAAGTTGATCATTTAAAAGATGCTTTTGAAATACCTAGTGATATGGTAAGTGTAGGTAAAGGAAAAACTTATTATATTCATACTTATGGTTGTCAAGCGAATGAACGTGATGGTGAAACATTAGCAGGTATTTTTGAAATGATGGGATATACAGTTGCTAAAGAAATCGAAGAGGCAGATGTCATTTTATTAAATACTTGTGCTATTAGAGAAAATGCAGAAGAAAAAGTATTTGGGAAAGTAGGTTATGTTAAAAACTTAAAGAAGAAAAAACCAAATCTTATTTTTGGTTTATGCGGTTGTATGGCACAAGAAGAAGTTGTTATTAAAAGAATATTAGAAAAACACCCACATATAGACTTAATCTTTGGAACACATAATATTCATCGTTTACCAACTTTATTAAAAGAAGCAATGTTTAGTAAAGAAATGGTTGTAGAAGTATGGTCTAAAGAAGGGGATGTTATTGAAAATACGCCTGTTACACGTGCTAATGGGCATAAAGCATGGGTCAATATCATGTATGGATGTAATAAATTCTGTACGTATTGTATTGTGCCTTATACAAGAGGAAAAGAACGTTCTCGATTAATGGATGATATTATTGAAGAAGTTAAAGGATTAAAAGCAGATGGGTATCAAGAAATCACTTTACTTGGACAAAATGTCAATAGTTATGGAAAAGATTTAGAAGAAGACTATGATTTTGCGACTCTTTTAGAAGAAGTTGCTAAAACTGGAATTGCACGTATTCGTTTTACAACAAGTCATCCATGGGACTTCTCTAGAGAAATGATTGAAATCATTAATCAATATGATAACATCATGCCTTATATCCATTTACCAGTACAATCAGGAAATACAGAAATCTTGAAATTAATGGGTAGAAGATATACAAGAGAACAATATTTAGAACTTTTCCACATGATTAAAGAAGTGATGCCAGATTGTTCAATTACAACAGATATTATTGTTGGTTTCCCAAATGAAACAGAAGAACAATTCCAAGATACACTTTCTTTATATGAAGAATGTGAATACGATTTAGCCTATACATTTATCTATTCTCCTCGTGAAGGAACACCTGCGGCTAAAATGCAAGACAATGTGCCATTTGAACAAAAACAAGACCGTTTAGAAAGATTAAATGAAGTTGTTAAAGAAAAAGCTTTAAAACAAAATCAACGTTTCTTAAATCAAGTTGTGGATGTTTTAGTAGATGGTCCATCTAAACGTGATGAAACAATGATGACAGGATATACTGCACATCAAAAATTGATCAACTTCAAAGGGCGTAAAGAAGATATTGGTAAAATTGTGCCTGTAAAAGTCACAGAAGTAAAAACTTGGGCTTTAAAAGGTGAACAAGTTGACTAGAATTGAAGAGCTTGCTAGAAAATTAAATCAAGAAATTTTAGCTTTAGAAGTTGTTCAAGAATATCAAAAGTATGAAAAACTTGTTTTAAATGATGAAAAACTTAAACAATTAGAAAAAGAATTAAAAGTATTACAAAAAAAGATTGTCAATCAAAAAGCAAAACAGGATGATCGAGTTACAAAAACAATTCAAGAATATCAAGAAAAAAAAGCATATTATGAAAATCATCCATTAGTTGTTAATTATTTATATTTACAAAATGAAGTGAATGAAATCTTACAAACAATCAATCAACAAATGAATAATGCTTTAAAGTAGGGAAACCTACTTTTTCTTTTTATTATTGACTTATTTAAATTTGGGGATTATAATTTTTCAAAAATATAGAAAGAATAAGGAGATAAAAAAATGGCATTTTACTTTGAAGAACCATCGCGTACTTTTAATGAATATTTATTAGTTCCAGGATACTCATCAGCTGAGTGTCGTGCTGAAAACGTAAGTTTAAAAACACCATTAGTTAAATTTAAAAAAGGTGAAGAACCTGCATTATCACTAAATGTTCCATTAGTTTCAGCAATTATGCAAGCTGTATCTGATGACAATATGGCAATTGCCTTAGCTAAAGAAGGTGGAGTTTCATTTATTTATGGATCTCAATCAATCGAAAGCCAAGCAGCTATGGTAAGACGTGTTAAAAATTATAAAGCTGGATTCGTTCCAAGTGATTCAAACTTATCACCTGAATCAACTTTAAAAGATGTTTTAGATTTAAAAGAAAAAACTGGACATTCAACAATGGCAGTTACAGCAGATGGAACTGCTAACGGTAAATTATTAGGAGTTGTTACTGGAAGAGATTATCGTATTTCTCGTTTATCAATGGATACAAAAGTTGAAACTTTTATGACACCATATGATAAACTAATTTGTGCAGATTTAGGAACATCCCTTAAAGAATGTAATGATATGATTTGGGATAACAAATTAAATTCATTACCTGTAGTAGATGCTGAACAAAGATTACATTATTTCGTATTTAGAAAAGACTATGAAAATAGAAAAAATAATCCAAATGAATTATTAGATGAAAATAAACGTTACATTGTTGGTGCTGGAATCAACACACGTGACTATGCTACACGTGTTCCTGCATTAGTAGAAGCTGGTGCTGATGTTTTATGTATCGATTCATCTGAAGGATTCTCAGAATGGCAAAAATTAACAATCGATTGGATTAGAGAAAATTATGGTGATACTGTTAAAGTAGGTGCCGGTAACGTTGTTGATGCAGAAGGATTTAGATTCTTAGCTGAATGTGGTGCTGATTTCGTTAAAATTGGTATCGGTGGAGGATCAATTTGTATCACTCGTGAACAAAAAGGTATTGGTCGTGGACAAGCTACAGCAACAATCGAAGTAGCTAAAGCAAGAGATGAATACTTTAAAGAAACAGGAATTTATGTACCAATTTGTTCAGATGGTGGTATCGTTCATGATTATCATATGACATTAGCCTTAGCGATGGGTTCTGATTTTATTATGCTAGGTAGATATTTCTCAAGATTTGATGAATCTCCTACAAATAAAGTTCAAATTAATGGACAATATATGAAAGAATATTGGGGTGAAGGTTCTGCTCGTGCTCGTAACTGGCAACGTTATGATATGGGTGGAGATGCTAAACTTTCTTTTGAAGAAGGTGTAGATTCTTATGTACCATATGCTGGAAGTTTAAAAGATAACGTTGGTTTATCATTATCAAAAATTAAACATACAATGTGTAACTGTGGTGCTTTAACAATCCCTGAATTACAACAAAAAGCTAAAATCACTTTAGTATCAGCTACTTCAATTGTTGAAGGTGGCGCACATGATGTTGTGTTAAAAGACGCTAAAGAACAAAAATAAGACTTCGTTGAAGTCTTTTTTTTATTTTTAGACATATTGTTATATGGGGTGACAAAATGGCTGGTAAAGTGTATGAAATCATGACCAAGGCAACTTTATCAAAAGGAACGAAAAAAACGATTTCTAAATATGATTATGTTGTTAATGAGATTGATAAAATACTAGGATGTTGGATTTGTAATCATCAATATCAAGGAATCATTAGGGAGCATCAACCATTTATAGAAGGAAGTTTTGATTTGCATATTTGGTATAGTCATTTAAATGAAAGTTATTTATTAAAACAACAAGTGCATTACCAAGATGCTATTGATTTAAATATGAAAGATCATCAACTCAGTCAAAATGATCAAATTATTGTTGAAAGTCAATACTTACCTCGATGTATCCATGCAACCTTAGAAAATAAAACAATGCACATCGAAATAGAAAAACAAATGTCTTTAAAAATCATTGGTAATACAACAATTCTTGTAGAAAGTAAAACAAATGATGAAGAACTTGAAATGAAAATTAATCCCGATTTCATAACATAGAAAGATGTTTCTTTCTATGTTATAATAATCAACGAATTAGAATGAGGTGTAAAAATGAAACAAAAATACAGTCCAATGATGATGCAATATTTAGGTATCAAGGAACAAAATAAAGATGCTATTGTGATGTTTAGATTAGGGGATTTCTATGAAATGTTCTTTGATGATGCGATGATTGTTTCTAAAGAACTAGAACTTGCTTTAACAGGGAAAAATGCCGGCGCTAAAGAAAGAGTTCCAATGTGTGGGGTTCCTTTTCATAGTGCGAGTGGATATATTCAAAAATTAGTAGATAATGGACATAAAGTCGCGATTGTTGAACAATTAACAGATCCTGGAAAAAAAGGTATTGTTGAACGTGGTGTTGTTCAAATTGTCACACCAGGTACTATTTTTGATGAATCGATGACAAAGAATAAAAATAATTATATCGCGTGTATGATGATTTTTGATTTTGTTTATACGCTTGCTTTTTGTGATATTACAACAGGTGAATTTCAAGTCATCAATATTGATAAAAAGGATCATCTTTTAAATAATCAATTAGCTTCGATGGAAGTTAAAGAAATTGTTGTTAAAAGTGATTGTACATATAACTTTAATGATTCAATTATGGTATCTCATTATGATAATGAAACATTTAATGAAAAATATCGAGATATTTTTCATAATATAAAAGATTTAAAAGAAATCAAAGTATCTACTTTATTATTAAATTATTTAATTGAAACACAAAAAAGAGACTTGGAACATCTTCAAATGATTGAAGAAATCAATAATCAAGATTTTATGACAATGGATCTTTATACTAAAAAATCATTAGAATTAACTGAAAATTCTAAAGATCATGAAAAATATGGTTCCTTATTTTGGTTATTAGATATGACAAAATCAGCAATGGGAGCAAGACTTTTAAAAAATTATATTGATCGACCACTTTTAAAAAAAGAAGCCATTGAAGAAAGATTAGATATTGTTGAAATCTTTACTCAACAATTTATTCAAAGAGAAAGTATTAAAGAAATATTAAAAGAAATCTATGACTTAGAAAGACTATCAAGTCGTATTGCTTTTGGAAACATTAATGCAAGAGATTTAAAATGGATTGCTTCTTCTTTAAAAGTCTTACCAGAATTAAAACAACAACTTTATTCATTCAATGAACCTTTAACAGATCAATTAGCCAATCAAATCATTGATCTATCACATATTACAAAACTCATTGATGATGCTATTATTGATAATCCTCCTCTTACGATTAAAGAAGGAAATATTATCAAAGATCATTTTAATGAAGAATTAGATGAATTACGTTATTTAAGAGATCATGGAAAACAATGGTTAGTTGATTTTGAACAAAAAGAAAGAGAAAAAACAGGTATTAAAAACTTAAAAGTTGGGTATAATCGTGTCTTTGGTTATTATATTGAAGTTACAAAAGGAAGTTTAGATCTTGTTAAAGATGAATTCGAATATACAAGAAAACAAAGTTTATCGAATGCAGAAAGATTTATTACGCCTGAATTAAAAGATATGGAAAGTAAGATTTTATCGGCACAAGATAAAATTCAAAAATTAGAATATGTTTTATTTACTCAAGTTAGAAATGAAATCAAAAAAGAAGTCCATTTGATTCAAGATGTTTCGAAAATTATCGCGCGTGTAGATGTTTATCAATCTCTTGCAATGTTAGCAAGTGAAAATAGTTATGTAAGACCTGTCTTTAATGATCAAAAAATCATGGATATTAAAGAAGGTAGACATGGTGTCATTGAAAAAGTCATGGGGCATGGTAAATATGTACCTAACGATGTTTCAATTGATGAAAATTCACCAGTTGTCTTAATTACAGGGCCAAATATGGGTGGTAAATCGACTTATATGAGACAAGTAGCTTTAATTGTTATTATGGCGCAAATTGGTTCGTTTGTTCCTGCTAAATATGCGAATCTTACAATCTTTGATCAAATCTTTACGCGTATTGGAGCAAGTGATGATTTAATTAGTGGTCAATCAACTTTCATGGTAGAAATGTTAGAAGCGAATAATGCTTTACGTTTTGCTAGTGAAAAATCGTTGATTTTATTTGATGAAATTGGTCGAGGAACAGCAACTTTTGATGGAATGGCTATTGCCCAGGCAATGATTGAATATATTGCCAGTGAAATTCATTGTATGACATTATTTTCAACCCACTACCATGAACTTACATTTTTAGAAGATAAAGGTCTTGGCATCCAAAATGTTCATGCTAGTGCTAGAGTAGATAATGATCATTTAGTATTTGAATATTTAATTAAAAAAGGACGTTCTAATAAATCTTATGGGGTCAATGTGGCTAAACTTGCTAAATTACCAGATGAAGTAATCAATCGTGCTAATTTAGTATTAGAAACACTTGAAGAAAATAACGTAGAAGATTGTTTAATTGAAGAAAAACAAGTTCAAGTTATTGAAAAAGAAAGTGAAGTTGAAAAATATTTAAAGACAATTGATCCAATGGCTTTATCACCATTAGATGCTTTGTCAACTTTAATCGAATTAAAGAAATTAGTAAAGTAGAGGTGGCCTATGAAAATAAAACAACTTGATGATATTTTAGCAAATAAAATAGCAGCTGGTGAAGTCATTGAAAGACCAGCAAATGTTGTCAAAGAATTAGTTGAAAATAGTATTGATGCCTCTTCTTCTAAAATAGATATTATTATAGAAGAAGGAGGAATGAATTTAATTCAAATTATTGATGATGGATCAGGAATGGATAAAGAAGATGCATGTCTTTGTTTTTCAAGACATGCAACAAGTAAAATCTATAATGATCAAGATTTATTTTGTATTCAAACATTAGGCTTTAGAGGCGAAGCTATTCCTTCCATTGCTTCTATTTCTCGTTTTGTTTTAAAAACCAGTGATGGAAGTCAAGGATCAACAGTAATTTATGAATTTGGTAAATTTATTGAACAAAAACAAAGTGATCTTAATAGAGGAACAAATATTTCTGTTTCAAAGCTTTTTCAAAATGTACCAGCAAGATTAAAATATGTAAAATCTGTCAATGCTGAATTTGCACATATACAAAATTATGTAGAAAGACTTTCTTTATCTCATCCAGATATTGCTTTTACTTTAATACATAATGATAAGATGACTTATAAAACAAATGGAAATGGAAATTTATTAGAAGTTATTCATCAGATTTATGGGTTATCTGTGGTTAAAAATATGTTGAATTTAAAAGCTGGAAATGATGAATTTCAAATAGAAGGTTTTATTGGTAAAATTGAAGTGAATAGGGCAAGTAAGAATCATATTGTTACGATGGTCAATCATCGTATTGTTAAAAATCAAGTAGCAATCGATGCTATTAATCAAGCATATCGTAAATATTTAGCAGATAATCGTTATCCTATTGCAGTCATCAATATTGAAATTGATCCTTATTTAGTGGATGTCAATGTTCATCCAAGCAAGTTAGAAGTTAAGTTTTCTAAAGAATACGAATTAAAACAATTAATTTTTGATGCGGTATCTAAAACTTTAGAAAATGTAAATTTAACCTATCAAGTTAAAGAAGAAAGACCAATCTTTAAACCACAACTAGATCAAATGGATCTAGATATTGATTTTAGACAAGAAATTCCTACAAAAGTTCAAGAAAAACCACAAGCTTCATTTATTCAAGAAAAAAAACAACCACTATTTGTACATGAAGAAAAAAATGAATATATAACAGAACCTGTAGAAAAGCTTGTTGAAGAACCTATCCAACTTGAAAAAGTTGAAGTGTCTTTAAAAAAAATGAAAAAGAAAATATTTGTAAAAGCACAAATTCATGGAACTTATATTGTAGGTGAAGATGATAGTGGAATGTATTTGATAGATCAACATGCTGCACAAGAAAGAATCAATTATGAATATTTTCTGGAAAAATATAGTCATCCAGATATGACAATGAGAGATTTATTAGTACCTATTACAGTTGAATATCCTTTAAGTGAATGTATGATGATTGAAGAAAGAAAAGACTTATTAAAAGAAGTTGGCATTGATTTAGAACCTTTTGGTAATGGTTTTATTATTAAACAACTGCCAATGTGGATGAATCAAATTAATGAACATTTATTTATTGAAGATATGATTCAACAAATATTAAAAGATAATAAAATTGATTTACTTTCTTTACAAGAACATGCTATAGCAACATTAAGTTGCAAAGCATCTTTAAAAGGAAATAGTCATCTATCAATTGAGTCAATGCAAACAATTGTTGATAATTTAATGCGTTGTGATAATCCTTATGTTTGTCCACATGGAAGACCAACGATTATTCATTATTCAGCATATGAATTAGAAAAGTTGTTTAAGAGGGTCGTATAATGGAAAAAGTAATTGTTGTAATTGGACCAACAAGTGTTGGTAAAACAAAAATGGGAGTAGCTCTTGCTAAAAAGTTCAATGGAGAAGTTATTAGTGGAGACTCTATGCAAATTTATAAACAGATGGATATAGGGACTGCTAAAGTCACAGAAGAAGAAAAAGAAGGTATTATTCATCATTGTGTAGACATTTTAAATCCTGATGAAACATACAGTGTTCATGATTTTCAACAAACAGTAAGAAAAAAGATAACAGAAATTACCCAAAGAGGACATGTTCCAATAATTGTTGGAGGAACAGGCTTATATATAAAAGCAGCATTATATGATTATCAATTTGATGAAATGGAAAATGATCATCATGCAATAAATGAAAAATATAAAGATTATACAAATGAACAATTACATGATCATTTAAAATCAATCGATGAAGAAAGTGCAAAAATATTGCATTTCAATAACCGTCGACGTGTTTTAAGAGCTATTGAAATCTATGAAACAACAGGTAAAAGAAAAAGTGAAATGTTAGAAGAACAAGAGCATATTTGTTTATATGATGCTTATTTTGTGGGATTAACGCTTCCTAGAGATGTTTTATATGAAAGAATTAACAAACGTGTTGATGTGATGATGGAAAATGGTTTAAAAGAAGAAATGGAGCGTCTTTATAGTCAAGGACTTACAAGAAATCATCAAAGTATGAAAGCGATTGGTTATAAAGAATGGTTTGATTATTATGATCATCAAATTGATTTAAATGATGTTTTAGAGTTAATAAAAAAACATTCAAGACAATACGCTAAAAGACAGTATACTTGGTTTAAAAACCAATTTGATGTTCATTGGTATGATGTGAATTTAGAAAACTTTGAACAAACCATTGAACAAGTAACAGATGATATAGAAAAAATCCTAAAAGTTTAGGATTTTTTTGTATGATTTAATTTTTTAATATTACTTGTACGACCATGTTTTAAAATACGTCGATAATTTTCAGCTAAAGCTTTTTCATATTGACTTGTCATCCAAGGTACATAGAATTGATTATTTGCGATTTGATCAGGTAAATATTGAATATATTCCCATAACTCAGGACGATCATAATTATATTTTTCATCCTCTTCTAGACCAACAGGTGTTAATCTTAAATATTCAGGTGCAGGCAAAGATTGTTGTCTTAAAGAAGCTAAGGCAGCATCAATAGCTGCTTCTGATGATTTAGATTTAGGTGAAAGACACAAATCAATAATAGCACTTGCAATAGGAATTCTTGCCTCAGGAAATCCTACTGTTCTGGCAGCTTGAAAAGCAGCAACAGTACGCATACAAGCATTTGGATTAGCAAGTCCAACATCTTCATATGCACAAACAAGAACACGTCTTTCTAAAGATTCAATATCATTATATTCTATCAACTTTGCAAAATAATACATAGCTCCATTAGGATCACTTCCACGAATAGATTTTTGTAAACCACTTAAAGTATCATAATATTGATCTTCATCTTTATCAAATTGACCATTAGCTTGTGTTAAAGCATTTTTAGCATCTTCAATAGTAATATGATTATCATGAGAAATAATTGTACATACTTCTAAACAATTATATGCAAAACGAATATCTCCTGATGAAAGACGAGCAATATGTTGCAAGACTTCTTCATCACATTGATATTGATGATGATAGCCCTTTTCGCTATCTAAAGCGCGATGTAAACCTTGAATAATATCTTCTTGAGTTAAAGGTTTAACTTCAATGATTTGACATCTTGAACGAATGGCAGGATTGATTGAATGATAAGGATTAGCTGTTGTACATCCAACAATAATCAATAGACCACTTTCTACATAAGGAAGTAAATTATCTTGTTTCATTTTATTCATACGATGAATTTCATCGATAATGACAAAAAGACCATTAGATAATTTAGCTTCTTCAATAATCAAATCCATTTCTTTTTTATTTCCTGTAGATGCATTAAAAGTACGACAAGGCATATTTAAATCATGAGCCAAAGCCATTGCAAGAGTTGTTTTACCACAACCTGGTGGGCCATATAAAATAACAGACATTGGGTGATTCTTTTCTACAAATTTAGTAAATAAACCATTTTCACCTATAATATGTTTTTGTCCTAATATATCTAAAAGAGATTGAGGTCTCATATTATAAGCTAAAGTTCCACTCATAAAAAAATCTTCCTCCTTAATACAAAATGAATTATAATGATTATAACACTTTTATAAAAAGAAAGGTAGAAATGAATATGAGATTAGTTGTACAAAGAGTAAGTGAAGCAAGCGTGGAAATTGAAGGAAAAATAAATGGACAAATCAAACAAGGATTTATGGTATTAGTAGGTATTACGAATGATGATAATGAAGAAATTGTTGATAAGATGGTTAATAAGCTTATCAATTTAAGAATTTTTGAAGATGAAAATGAAAAATTGAATTTATCATTGATGGATATCAAAGGAGAAATTCTTTCTATTTCACAATTTACTTTATATGCAAATTGTAAAAAAGGAAGGAGACCTAGTTTTTTAGATGCTGCTAAACCAGAAATATCAAAACCATTATATGAATATTTTAATCAAGCATTAGAAAATGCAGGGGTCCATACAGAAACAGGAATCTTTGGAGCGTTGATGAAAGTCTCACTGATCAATGATGGACCAACAACGATCATCCTGGACAGCAAAGAAATCATATAGTCATAAGGCAAAGAAACGTTCTGTAAAGATTGTTTCTTTTAATCATGACAAAAAAATACAGATAAAAAAACGTTGATATAAAGGCAGAAAAAGAGGGAAATAGAGAAAAAAATAAAAAAAGGACAGGAAAAAGCTTTACAAAAGGGAGAGAGGATGGTAATATAAATGGGCACTCGACGAG